>ERZ780149.1238-NODE-1238-length-29043-cov-3.627639_pt1 | contig 29043 bp, 23 predicted proteins | sample MGYA00511367_ERZ780149 | MGnify/ENA primary metagenome ERZ780149 (study PRJEB29588, sample SAMEA2153852) | human gut metagenome | biome: human gut; feature: human-associated habitat; material: faeces | place: Denmark | collected 2008/2010 ... | reverse complement strand
CCAAGGCGCGGCAGCAGGGGACAGTTTGTTTTCTCCTGAGTCAGGGGATGGATATGCTTATTTGGAGAATGCTACGGCAACGCCGTCCTTGATCACCATAGCCTTGGCGTCTTTGGAGGTTTCGCCGTCAGCGCTCCAGGTCATGGTTCCGGTAACGCCCTTGACCGTGATCTTTGTCATAGCGGCAACGATACGGGCACTGAAGTCATCTTTGTCCTCAGAGGACAGACCAGCGTTCTTGATCGCTTCTGCGATAGTGTAGATAGCGTCGTAGCCGTCGGCTGCGAACTGGTCGGGAGTCTCGCCGTTGTATGCTGCCTTATATGCGGCAACGAACTTCTGAACGTTTTCCTCGGAAGAATCGGCGGCGAACGGAGTGAGAAGCATTACGCCCTCAGCGTTGGCAGGATCGGCGATCTTGGTAAGCAGACCGTCAAGACCGTCGCAGCCGAAGCAGACCATTCCGTCAAAAGCCTTTGTCTGGGCTGCCTGAGTGAGTATCTTGGCGGCGTCAGCGGCGTAGATGGGCATGAATATCAGGTCTGCGCCGGAATTCTTGATAGCAGAGATCTGAGCGGAGAAGTCTGTGTTGGTGGATTCGGTAAAGGTCTGGACAGTGACTATTTCAATGCCGAGCTTCTTGCATTCGGCATCAAAGGTATCGTAAAGACCCTTGCAGTAGTCGTTACCGCTGTCGTAAATGACGGCAACCTTAGTGGCAAGACCGTTGTCCTTGATGTACTTGGCGGAAGTAGTACCCTGTGAGGGGTCGCTGAAGCAAACGCGGAAAGCACAGTCGTTATCGGCTATTGCGCTGACCGAAGAAGCGGAAGGTGTGAGAAGGAGTATCTTGTCGGCTTTTGCTGCTGCGACGACCGAGGCAGTCTCTCCGGAGAAGGTTGCGCCAAGGCTTACCTTCATACCGTCATCCATCTGTTTGCCGTATGCGGAAACAGCGGACTGGGGATCGCCCTGAGAATCCTGGAAGTTGAGAACGAACTTAAAGCCGTTCACGCCGCCGTTCGCGTTGATCTCGCTGACAGCAAGCATTGCGCCGTTTTTGACGGATGTACCGTAGTTGGAATATTCGCCGGTCGTGGGACCGATGCCGCCGATATACAGCTCGGTAAGGCCGGTGGCGCTGTCAACAGGCCACTTGGCGCCTGAACCGCATGCGAAGCATGCAAGCAGCATAAGCGTTGCAATCGCGGCTGCGGCGAACGCTTTGGCAAACATTTTGACTTTTTTGTTGATGGTTTTCATGTTTTTTTCTCCTTGAAAAAATAAATATGGACTTCTGATGTATTAATTAATCCGGGCGGAATGGAAGGCAAAAGCGTCGTCCTGTTGCAGGACAGTCTGCTTTTCCGTTTGAAAGAAGGAAAAAACAAGCGATCCTGCACGGGCAAGACCGCTTGTTTTGGATGACCCAACTTTCGTTCCGCCGGGAATAATTCAATATTATTCCTGCAGGTCAGATCGGCAAAATCAAACACGGTAAAGCCCGGTTGTGATTAATTATTATAATATGAAGTGAAAGTCGAAGCGATACAATGATTGCGGGTAAAACAATAATTACCGGATTGAATATGTGTAGGGATATTATTATGGGGATTACGATCATAAGGGCAAAAATGGCGACAAGAGAAAAAGACACCACAAGCGAGGTGTCTTTTTCGACTCTTATAGCAGAGGAGGATCTTTCAGCCCATTTACAGCTTGCATCACAGGCAGAGGTGTCGGAAAAAGCGCAGGCGCAGAAAGAAGCCGCCGCTTTGGACGGGAAACATTCTTCTGTTTTCGCATAATTTGTTTTCATTCCTGCAAAACCTCTTAAAAATATGCTATAAGTATACACCATTCGAATTAATTTTGCAATAGGCAATATGTCAAAAAAACGATATATTTGTTGCAGGTGCAAGTTAAAAATGCACAATTATCAGCCGCAAAAATTCATTTTTTCAGATCGTGTCGTACTTGGTTTAATTATTCTTGTGTCAGGCGGCGTTATTGATAGTTATGGTGCGCGGGGCTATAAAACCTGCAAAATTGCAAAATTGCAAAATTGAGCGCGAAAAATTGACGATGTCACCAAATTGTCACCCAATTCTGATATAATTACCTATGTCCGGTATAAGCCGCGATTACTCTGTCTTAATAAAAACTTAAGTTTTTTGATAATTGTATCTTAAGCATTTGCTGTGCTATAATGGTCTCAATCTGAGGTAAAGAAGAATATGCCGTGTATGCCGGAGCCTTCCGGCGGCTACCATTGGCTTTTGAAGCTGTAATTTGGCAACGCGCATTGAGAAAGGGATAGTTGAAATTATGATTGAAAAAATCAATTACGTGGTTATGTGTTTGTTTTTTATCTGCTATTCATATCAGTTTTTCTACATTCTGGTTTCATGGTTGCGCAAGCCCAAGCCACACAAGCCGGAGGTGTATCACAGGATCGCCGTGCTGATAGCCGCACGGAATGAGCAGACCGTCATAGGAAATCTTATTGACAGTATAAAAGCGCAGGATTACCCTGCGGAGCTTCTGGATATTTACCTTGTTGCCGATAATTGCACCGACGGCACGGCGGAGGAAGCAAGGCGGCACGGCGCTACCGTCTTTGAGCGCCATGACATCTCGCATGTGGGAAAGGGTTATGCGCTTAAATTTCTTCTGGAGCAGGTAGACAAGACTGCCATGAAAGCTCACGATGCGTATCTGGTGCTTGACGCCGACAATGTTATTGCCTCTGATTTTGTAACGGAAATAAACCGTACCTATTCTGACGGATATGAAATTGTTACGTGCTACCGCAATTCAAAAAATTACGGTGACAACTGGATATCTGCCGGATATGCGCTTTGGTTTCTGCGTGAATCAAGATATTTGAATGGGGCGCGTACATTGCTTGGAAACAGCTGCGCGGTTTCGGGTACAGGGTTTTTGTTTTCCCGGCGCATACTTGAAAAATGTGGCGGATGGCATTATTTCCTGCTTACTGAGGATATTGAATTCAGCGTTGATAATATTGTCAGAGGCGAGAAGATCGGCTACGCTTCCGGTGCCGTTCTTTATGACGAGCAGCCGGTGTCATTTGCGCAGTCATGGCGCCAGCGTATGCGCTGGTCGAGGGGTTATCTCCAGGTTATCGTTCGATACGGCAGGGAACTTATTAAAGGAATATTCCGCGGTGATTTTTCTTGCTTTGATATGACGATGAATATTTGTCCCGCAGCAGTTCTTACCTGTTTCAGCGTCATAATCAATGGCTGTGCGGCAATTTCCAACTTGATAGGAGGAGGTTCATTGCAGTCGCTCGGAATATCGGTGCTGACCACTCTCACCAATCTTTATCTTACCATGTTTTTAGTCGGAGGTATAACTACCGTTACCGAGTGGCGCAACATACATTGCCCGGCGTATAAAAAATTGCTGTATGTATTTACTTTTCCGATATTCATGTTTACATATCTGCCCATCTGCGTTGCTTCCTTTTTCAAAAATCCTCAGTGGAAGCCGATTTCTCACAGCCGCAATCTTAATCTGCACCAGATACGACAGAACAACAAATAATAAAAATGAATATATTTTCGGGGCTGCCGCATTAAGCGACAGCCCCGAAGCAATGCTTTTTATATCGAACAGTGCCCGCATGAGGCACAGTCGGGAAACTGAGTGTGGTCGTACTCGATCCCGTGCTTATCATAATAATCCTTCACTGCCGACTTGATCGCCTCTTCCGCCAGCACCGAGCAGTGTATCTTGTGGGCGGGCAGACCGTCCAGTGCCTCTGCAACTGCTTTGTTGGAAAGCGTAAGTGCCTCGGAAAGCGGTTTCCCTTTTATCATCTCGGTTGCCATTGAGCTTGATGCTATTGCCGAGCCGCAGCCGAAGGTTTCAAATTTCACATCGGTTATGATATCGTTGTCTATCTTCAGATATATCTTCATTATATCGCCGCACTTGGCGTTTCCGACCTCGCCCACTCCGTCGGCGTTTTCTATGACCCCGACGTTTCTGGGGTGCATGAAGTGATCCATTACCTTTTCACTATAAAGTGCCATTGTTTTCTTCCTTTCAATTAACCGATCTCAAAGCAGGAACGGCTTTTTGCCGCTCTGCTTATCCCGCCAGAGCGGGGACATTCCACGCAGGTATTCAACCACCTCGGGAATTTCCTTGAGCATATAGTCGATCTCATCCGGTGTGTTTGTCTCACAAAGCGAGAGGCGGAGCGAGCCGTGAGCTATTTCATGAGGTCTGCCTATTGCCAGCAGAACGTGACTTGGGTCAAGCGAGCCGGAGGTACATGCCGAACCGGAGGAGGCGCAGATGCCTTTTGAATCCAGCATCAGCAGCAGACTTTCGCCCTCGATACCCTCAAAGCAAAAGCTGACGTTTCCGGGCAAACGGTTTACCGGGTCGCCGTTGAGCGCGGAATGAGGAATTTTTGAAAGTCCTTCGATCAGCCTGTCGCGGAGCGTTGACACGTATACGGCGTTTTTCTCCATATGATCATACGCTTCGTCAAGCGCCGCCGCCATGCCGGATATTGCGGGAAGATTTTCGGTTCCCGCTCGCTTGCCGCGTTCCTGTGCGCCGCCCTCGATAAGGGTTGTAAGAAGTATGCCCTGTCTTGCATAAAGCGCGCCCACTCCCTTGGGACCGTGGAATTTATGCGCCGAAAGGGAAAGCAGGTCGATGTTCTGTGCCTTTACATCTATCGGCAGATGTCCTGCCGCCTGAACGGCATCGGTGTGAAACAGCACTCCGCGCTCGCGGCAGAGCTTTCCTATCTCAGATATCGGCAGTATCGAGCCTATCTCGTTGTTTGCGTACATAACGCTGACAAGGCAGGTGTCGGGACGAATCGCGTCTTCCACCTGCTTGGCGGTGACGGTTCCGGAAGCGCCGACAGGCAAAAGCTCAATGTCAAAGCCTTCCTTTTTTAACTTTTCAAGTGTGTGAAGCACTGCGTGATGCTCAAAGGCGGTTGAAATGATATGTTTTTTACCGCGCTTTGCACCGATCGCGGCGGCGGAGATTATCGCCTGATTGTCTGCCTCGCTGCCCCCGGAGGTGAAAAATACTTCGCGCGGCTGACACCCCAGCCGCATAGCAATACGCTCACGCGCACGGAAAAGCTCCTCTGCCGCGCGCTGACCTATGCTGTGTAAGCTTGACGGGTTGCCATAGTTTTCTTCCATTACCGAAAGCATAGCATCAATTGCCGTGCGGCTCATTTTTGTTGTTGCGGCATTATCCGCATATATCTGCATTGATTTTTGCTCCTGTTTTTTGTTATTTTTTTCTGACATCAGTATTATATCACGTAATTCCTACCTTGTCAATAGGTAATATAAAATTAGATGCCGAAGATTCCGACACGGTATATTTTACCGATGCGCTATACCCATACTATACTTCATTTTTTTCATAATAATAAGGTGGCAATTGAAAACAAAAAGTTAATTTGAGCGCAACCGGTGGGCATTACGGTGGGGAAGCCTGAGCCGACGCATATTTTTTCTCCTGCGGGTAATACTTACAGTATGACGGAAAAAGGAACAAGATCATGCGTAATGGTCTGAACTGAAAATTCAAAGCCTGACAGAGAGGAGATAGTACATTCAGATGTCAGAAAAAAACGAAAACGGCAGGTCGCTTGCCTCGGAGGTCTACAAAAATACAAAAATGGGGGCTGAGTCAATAACCGACCTTCTGGGTCACGTGCGAGATGAAAAGCTGAGACTTGAAATGACCGCCGAGCTTGACAGATATGAGGAGCTGGCTTCAAGAGCGGCAACACTTTCACGCGAGGGTGGGGAAGAACCGAAGCAGGAGGGCGCAATGACGCGCGCCGCAGTAAAGATGAGTATGGCGGTCAACACTATGACAGATTCCTCTGCGTCTCATATTGCCGAAATGATGATCCAGGGGGCAAATATGGGAGTTACCGACCTGCGCCGGGCAATAAGCGCAGAGGAGAGGTCGGGAGAACCCAACCGCGAGGCGGTGGCTCTGGCGCGCGAGACAGTCAGCTTTGAGGAAGGCACGGCGGAAAAGCTGAAGGCGTTTCTCTGATACCCGCTGACAAATGATCCGGGCTGTCGCTTTTTTGCGCGACAGCCCAACGGCTCACTGTTTGTCTTTTTGCTTCAGCTTTTCAAGCTCGGTTCTGAGAGCTTTTACCGAGGTCTCAAGAGCGCTTATTGCTTCAAGCTGTGTGTCGATCTGCGCGGCGTTGTCTGCATTCTGCTTCAGCTTGCGGTAGCAGAACCTGCCAAGCTTTGCGTATTCCTCGTCAAGCTTGAGCTCAAGATTTTTGATTTTTACGTACAGTGTCGCCGTGTCTCCGAGTCTTATTGCTTCCTTGGTGGCTTTATCAAAAAAGCGCCCGGCGTCTGCCTTGAATTCCTGCCAATCGGACATATCTTCACATCCTTTCATAACGCTGCATACTGTCTTTATTATACTCCGCGGCGGCGGTTTTGTAAATACATTTTCTTTATGAATAAACGATAAGGAGTAAAAAATGAATATAGGAAGCGAGAGCTATAAAAAATATGCCGACGCGCACGCGCCAAAAAGCAGAGTGCTTTACAACTCTGCAATGGCGTTTCTTATTGGAGGTCTGATCTGCGCTTCGGCGGAGGCGATGAATCATCTTTGGGAGGCGTTGGGTATGACCCAGGAGGACGGGGGGCTTCTGACATCCGTGGTGCTTGTTTTTGCCGCAGCAGTTCTTACTGCCGCCGGGATATTTGACAATATCGCCAAGGTTGCCGGAGCCGGTACGCTGGTTCCGATCACCGGATTTGCAAATTCGGTGGTCTCCTCCGCGGTAGACAGCCGCGATGATGAGAGTGATATAATAGGACTCAGTCAGAAAGCCTTTAAGCATTTAGACGCGAGTATGATGATTTAGTCCAAACAATTACATTTAGAAAGGAGTTTGTATTCGAGCAATATATTCAATCATAACCTGCCACACAGAAAAGCCGAATGAGCGTTGAAACCCATTCGGCTTTTCCTATTTCATGAGGAGGATAAGAATGAAAAAACAAGGCGTACTGATTTATGATGATGTGATCGACCGGATGGACATTCGCTTCGGGCCGTTGGATTACTACGGCGGCCTTCACTGCGGAGAACGGCTGGAGGTGCTGCTTGACGGAGAGTGGATCCCGACGAGAATCGAACTCGGTGAGTTCTGGTATCTCAAGGGCGTTAAGCTGATCAAGCTGAATGGACTGATTGTAAGAATCGAAGACTGATACTATGTGACGACGAAAAGGTCGTCATTTTTATTATTCCAAGGAAGGAGGCGCTGATGTTGAAATGCTTGATGAAGTATGAATGGGTAAAGCTGCGAAGAGATACCCTGCCGGTCGGCAAAGGTATTATGGGTGCCTGGGCAAAGCTTGCCGCCCGAGCTGCATTTCGCAAAGGGCACGCCTCCTACTGTGGTCATAAGAACGCTGTGAGCCCCGGAATGTGGTCTGGAGGTATTGTTGGGCTGAAGAGTATTCTCGGCATCAGAAGCCGCGTACAGGCTTTAGAGATACTGGATAAGCTATCAGACCTCGGTTATCTGAAATACACACTGGACAGCAAAACCAAAAAGCTGACCTATCAATTAACGGATTGGGTCGTAAAATGCTCCGGCGAGGAGTGCATGAACGGAACCGTGTATGCCACAGACGGTTTTGGGTTTCTCTGCCTCCCCCGCAATATTACACAGCGACTTGTCGAGGAGCAATATATATTTGATGAAGCAGACGCATGGCTGGATCTCTGGTGCCACACAGTATCGGAGGAACCGGGCAATGCGTTTTCTTTTATGGCGCCGGCTGTTCAATACGGCAATTACGGTGCCATATTAACTATGGAAAAACTGGGTCAGCGCTGGGGCTGGGAAAAGACAAAGGTATGGAGATTTTTCAAAAAGCACGGGGATGTCTTTGCTCTGTACCGCCTTCCCGGCTCTTACGGCTGCCTCGTTTTCAATAAATCGTATCCGATGGATACCGAGGTTTCCTTGCCTAAGCAGACAGAAATCCTGCGTATTCTTGACGAAATACGCATTTGGGGTGCAAATACGCACAAGGTAGGCAGTGACAATGAACATATCAATCGGCTGGTTGCATGGTACAGCAGAAATGCCGTGGAAAAGTCGATTGACAATGTAGAAGAAAATCGCGTTGCACTTTCGGACAGTATAATACGCGCGTATTTTTCTCCGTGTTGGAACTGTAAGAATTGTGAGTATGTCTGCCGGAGTAAAGAGTATTCCGTGCTAAAGGTACAGGAAACGAATAAAATCCGCGGACCGTGCAGGCCGACGGATATCACCAAAATCGCAAAGGAGATGTTTTATCATGAGCAAACAGGATGAACTGCAGTATGAGCAGCAGGAAAAACGAATACAAGCGCAGTCAGACGCTTTTATCACACTTCTGACAAAGCGAGGCATCTTGGGAGACAGCCAGATCGACGATGCACAAAAGCGTGCTGCCAGACAGGAAAAGACAAAAAACTGCTATCACAACACGCTGATGCTTCTCCAGCACTATCGCACGCTGGTGTGGATGCTGGAATGCTTCCCCGAGACGGTTGCTGCCGAGCTTGACCGGCCGTTTGAAGGTGTGGACAAGCTAATCGAGGATGTGGATGTCGAGGTGGCGCTGGGCAACAAGAAAATCGAAAGCAGGATGCAGGGCATGCAGAAATCTCGCCTGTTGATGGATCGGCTCAACGAGGCACTGACCGTGCTCCGAAAAAAGCCGGACAACGGCGAACGGCTGTATAATCTCATCTACACAGCCTACATAGCCCCAGAGGTGCTCAACCATCAGGAGGTTTTGTATCGACTGAACCTGTCGTCACGGAACTTTTATCGCTATCGCCAGCAGGCCATTTCCGTTCTTTCCATTCGCTTGTGGGCGACAGCTGCGCCGGATGTGGACTTTTGGTTGGAAATGCTGACGCTTCTGGAAGGACTGAAATGAATATGCCCATAAAAAGGCGAAAAGTTGGCACACGATTGCCGATGACACGGGAACGCGAATGTGCTAAAATAATATCGTCCCAAACTGGGATCGGGCGAAACCGACGCCGTTTCTTGAGCTGAAAAGCTTTAAGAGACGGCGTTTTTTTTTGCCCAATACCGAAGAAAGGAGGGCTAAACGCATGAACAGACAGCTTCGGCTGCGTGATAGGAAGATCAAAACCGCATACTGGTCGCTCGTGGGCGCTGTGTCAGCGCTGCTCGTTTCGACGCAGGCGGTATTCGCCGCAGATATGTGGGATCGTTTTTCGATGATCATGAAGGATATCTACGGAGAGCTTGTGGCGATCAGCACCATCGTGGCAGTCACCGTGGCCGCTATCGCCCTGCTGGTACGCATGATATCGCGCAATCAGCGAGCCGTCGATGAAGCGACGAGTTGGCTCAAGAGAATCGTGATCACCTGGATCATTCTGAATTCTCTCGGCTTTATCGTTGCCTATCTGCAGCCCCTCATCAGCGGCGGAAACTACAACCCGTAAAAGACCCGGTCAAGCGGAAAGGAGGTGAACACCTATGCTTGACTGGATTTTTGAAGGAATCGTCACCTGGATCAGCAGTGTTGTGTCAGACATGATGGATGCTGTGTCCGGGCTGTTCCTTCAGGCGCTCGGCACGGATATGACGGCAATGGAAGAATACTTCCCGTTTGTGTCTAAAGCCTTTACCGTAATGCAGTACACCGCATGGGCGCTGCTATTCCTGATCACAGTCTGGCAGTTGTTCCGTGTATTCGGCGGCCCTGTAACGGAAGCGGAAAACCCGTGGATACTGCTTGGCAGAAGTGCGCTATTCGCCTTTCTGATCGGATATGCAAAGCCGATTTTCCTGTTGACATTGAAAATCGCAACAGCGCCATATACAGCACTCATGGACATTCAGATGACGGCGGAGGACTTCACCTTTGCCGGAATCGAGCAGGCCCTTCAAAACGGACTGACCAGTCTTATCGCTACCATCTCGGTGGTTGGGCTGTTGCTGCTCACCATACTGGAAATTGCACTGGGCTGGAACTATTTCAAGCTGCTGCTTGAAACGGTGGAACGGTATATCGTTGTCGGTGTGCTGTGCTATACCTCACCACTCGCCTTTTCTATGGGCGCATCCAAAGCAACAACGCCGGTATTCCGGTCGTGGTGCCGGATGGTCGGGTCGCAGCTATTGCTCCTTGTGATGAATGTCTGGTTCCTGCGTGGCTTTTCAACCTCGGTAGGCCAGTATATCGGCACAGGTGGCGCCTTGTCCAACGGTAACGGCAATGTGTTCCTGTGGCTGTTCTGTGCAGTGGCATTCCTCAAAACGGCGCAGAAATTTGACAGCTATCTCGCAGCAATGGGACTGAATGTAGCCCAGACCGGCTCTGGTATGGGCATGGAACTGCTGATGGCAGCACGGGTAATCTCTGGCGCGGCCGGAGGCGCAAGAAGCGCCGGCAGTGTGTTCCGCGGAGGCAGTGCCGCAACCGGTACAGGTGCGGCGGCAACGGGGTTTGCCGCAGGCTTTGCCAACCGTTTCAAGGGCAATTCGTATGTCCGTGATGCAGTCGTGGACGGCGGTACAAGAATGGGTGCCGGTGGAACGATCGGCTTTGTCGGTCGGGCTTTCGGCGGTATGGCAGCCCGTAACGGCGCCACACTGACCGGAGAATCCATCTCCTCCGTAGCGTCCAGGACACCGAATGTGTCTGGCTCTATCGGCGGCGACATTGCCAACCGTAGTCTCGGCAATTATATGCCGCATATGAAGGGCATGAATCTCTCGGATACGCAGATCACCGGCGGACATATCTCCACCAAGGCGATCGGCGCTGACGGGAAAGAAACGGCTGTCGAGATGTTCAACGCTTCCCAGTTTGAAAAGCCGGACGGTCCGCACGCCGTTGTTAATGCCTCGGACGGCAGTCAGTGGTATCAGATGGCCAGCGGTTCCGGAGCCGGAGCATTTTACGATGCGCCTGTATTCAGCGGCAGTTCCGCTGAGGCGGCGCAGGTTGCGGCCGCATTCCCGGACGCGGATGGTGCAACGCTCAGAACGGTCGGAGACGGTGTCATTGAGGCATCTTCGGACGGTGGCGTGAGCAGATGGTACAACAGTGCGTATTATGACGAACCGGATGCACCGCATTCCACAATTCAGGCGGCCAACGGCGTAGAGTGGTACGCCATGCAGCAGCACGCAGAAACGCCTCCCTTTGAGGCGGGCGACGCAGCAGATGGATATAATCGGGCACAGTTCCAAAGCTTTATGCCGGGCTATGAACAGCCGGTCACAAGCGTGGATGGATCCGGTCGTATGGATGGGCATTTTGAGGTCCGGCATGAAAACGGATCCGGCACGATGTTCTACGATACGGCACAGTATGCACCTCCCCGCGGTGACTATCAGGTATATGAAGATGTTCACGGCAGCCAGTGGTACGCAGTACACGGCGAGGCTGCAGTGGAACGCAAGCCGGTTTATGAGAACGGAAAACCGGTCTATGACGGCGATAATGTACGCACCGTTTCTACGGAAACCGTGCGGTACAAAAGCACACCGTCCCGTTATGGTGAGCCAAAATCCCGTGATCAAACGGAGATCAAGTCGCCAAGACGGAGACGATAAACGGCGGGCAGCCGGACCGGAGCAATGGATTCGGTTCGGCTGTCTTCCTATTATAAAAGAGAAAACAAGCCTGCCCTTGGCAGTTTGAATACGGAGGTGAAAGAATGGCAGAGCCGCAAAAGCAGCAAATGGGAGACGGTTCGGATAACATCGGTCAAGCGGCCGGTCAGGTGGCAAAAGCCGCCAAAAATGCCGGAAAACAAGCCGCAAAGCAGGCGGCGAAAAAAGGCGCGGAAGCAGCAGCCAATGCCGCTGCGGCAACCGTAAAGGCCGGTGTGGAGGGCGGCAAAGCCGTGGCAGAAATTGCAGCCGGTACAGCCGCCGGTGGCCCATGGGGTGCAATCATCTCCGCCGCATGGGCCATGCGGCATACCCTGTTTAAGATTCTGGTCTGTTTGTGTCTTTCGGTGGTTTTCCTCATTGTTATGATCGTAGAGCTGCCCGGGATCATCATCAATAAAGCGCTTGGCCTCGATGGCAATGAGCCGACGGTATCCATTACGGAGATCTATGAAAATCTCTCTGAGATGGTTTCGGACATTGTCCAGACCGGGTATGACGCTTCGGTGGCTGAGGTGGAACGCCTGATTTCAGACGGAGGCTATGACCGGGAGCTTTCGATGAATGCGCTGATCAATTATGCGCAGAGTTCGGCCGGGTATGATACCGCCTATATTCTGTCGGCATATTCCACTTCGGTGGAACAGCTCAGCAACGACTCGGAGGATATGAAAAAGAAGCTGGACGGCGTAGCGGCCAACATGTTTCCCGTAACCTCAGTGGAACGGGAAAATGAAGTAATCACGCCGGTCACCTACTACACATACAAGCCGGTTACGATAACTGTGGTTACGAAAACGGTAAAGACCGGAGTGATTAATGGCGTCCCTCAATATCGGTATGAAACAGCGGAAGCAACCTACTATCTGCAGGATCAGCAATTGTCTTCCGATACACAGGTTGAGGTGGACGCATACTCTGCCGTCAGCTTGACGCTCCCCGTTTATAGCGGCAGCAATATTACCGGAACACGCAAGGCAACCTATTATCAGTACACGAGCAAGGAGACGCTTACGCCGGAAAAGAAAACCGTTAAATATCTGGAATGCACCATTCATCCCTTTGACAATACGGTGATTTCCACAGCGTTCGGGCTGGACCTCAACGCCTCATATAACGGTCTGGAAACCACATACGGCGATGTGATCCACTCCCGAGCTCTGGCGCTGAAGAAAACGCTCTACGGAACAGCCGGAAATGGCAGCACCGTTCCACTTACCGATGTTGAACTGATTGCCTTCCTCGCCCGGCAGAATTGCAGCGAAACTCGGAAGCATATCATCAAAACCGGGCTATCCCTTGTTGGCAAGGTGCCGTACTTCTGGGGCGGCAAATCTGCTGCCGGATGGAACGATGAATGGAATACCCCGAAGCTTGTTACAGCCGCCGGCTCTACAACGACCGGCACGATCCGTCCATTTGGTCTGGATTGCTCCGGCTTTTCGGATTGGACCTATAAAACGGCTGTCGGCGTCAGCTTGTATGGTGCCTCCTGGAGCCAGTGGGACGAATCCTTCGCCATTACCGCCGAAGAGCTTTTGCCCGGTGATCTTGGATTCCTGATGGATGACGACGGAGGCGGATGGAATCATGTGCTTATTTTTGCCGGATACGGTGAAAACGGCGAGCGCATGTGGGTCCATTCCTCCGGTGGTGAGGGCGTAGTCTTTAATACGCCGAGCTATGAGGCCGGGCTGGCACTGCGCCGACCAAAGAATGTAGATTTCGGTGATACACCGGGATAAAAAAGAACGGAGGAATCATGGAAGAAAAAGAATTCAATACGACCTTTGCCATTCCTGCAAACTATACCGACTCCGGAAAGATATTCGGCGGAATGCTGGAACCGCGGAATGCGGTCGAGGCACTGATCCTGATATTGGCCGTCGGATATCCGGAGTTGATGCTGATCCCGATGGCAACCACCATACGCATCGTTGTGATGACCGTTACGCTGATTCCGATTGGGATCCTCGCCGCTATGGGCATTGACGGCGATTCGCTGTTCCAGTACGCAGGTCACATTATCTGCTATCTGGCACACAGAAGAAAACTGCATTTGAGAAGGGTGGGATATAAATATGACCAAAGACAGCTCCGCAAAAAGAAAAGCAGGAAAAAGAAAGCCTGAAAAGCTGAGCTTTACCCAGGATTTCATTCCGATCAAAAATCTGGAGCACGGTATCATCGAAACGACCGACGGGCGGTATATCAAAATCCTTGAAATTGAGCCTATCAACTTTATGCTGCGCTCGGAGGAAGAACAGTATGAGATCATCTGCTCCTTTGCAAGCTGGCTGAAAATTTCGCCGGTGCATCTGCAGTTCAAGAGCATCACCCGCAAAGCTGATTCCGATAAGCACATAGCTATGCTCCGAAAGGAAATGGCAACCGAAGAAAGTGAGCAGTGTAAGAAGCTCAGCGAGGGATATATCCGACTCATTAAGGATGTGGGAAGCCGTGAAGCGCTGACGAGGCGCTTCTTTTTGATTTTCCGGTATGAAGAACTGCGGCGTAACGAAAACAGCGACTACGGACAGATCTGCAGCACACTGCTAACCGCCGAGCAGAACGCCCGGGCCTACTTCATGCAGTGCGGCAACAATATCCTTCAGCCGAAGGATCCCGACGAAGCAACGGCGGAGATTTTATATATGTTTTTCAATCGCCGTTCCTGTGTAGAGGAGCCGTTTCATTCCCGCGTCGACCGTATCGTCTTAGACACGATGGCGGCGAAAAACAAGGTCATCGGCATCGATCCGATCCCACATATCCGTATGGCGCATTTTATCGCGCCGCGCGGGATTGACCTAATGCACCGCAATTACATCATTATGGACGGGCTCTACTACTCCTTCCTGTATATCAAAGGAAACGGATACCCAAATAAGGTCCGCGCCGGATGGATGTCCTCCCTCATCAACGCCGGCGAAGGCATTGATGTCGATGTGTTTTTAAGGCGGGAAAACCGCAGCAAGACCATTGACAAGGTTGCCCAGCGCATCCGCCTGAACCGCACGAAGCTTAAAAGTATGCAGGACACCTCGACCGACTATGAGGAGCTTGCCGGTTCCATTCAGGCAGGATATTTTATCAAGCAGGGAATCGCCAATTACAACGAGGACCTTTTTTATATGTCGGTGTTCGTGACCGTGTCCGCACGGACCTACGAGGAACTGATGTGGCGTAAACAGCAGATGACCGATATGCTCAAGTCTATGGATATGTATGTCAGCGACTGCAGCTTTCAGCAGGAGGACGCCCTGCGCACGGTGATGCCGTTTCTGCAGATATCCCCGAAGCTTGAAAAGAAATCCAAGCGGAATGTGCTGACCAGCGGTGCGGCCTCTACCTATATGTTCACATCCTTCGAGATGTCGGACGATACCGGCGTGCTGCTCGGAATCAACCGCCACAACAACTCGCTGTGCATCGTCGATCTGTTTGATACGAAGAAAAATAAAAATGCCAACTTGAACCTGCTTGGTACCAGCGGTGCCGGAAAGACTTTTACCATGCAGTTGCTGGCGCTGCGTATGCGTATGCGCGGAATTCAGTGCTATATCATTGCTCCCATTAAGGGACATGAGTTCCGGCGAGCGTGCAACCGCATCGGCGGTCAGTTTATCAAGATTGCACCGGGCTCACCGCACTGCATCAATATTATGGAGATTCGGCACACCATCAGCCCAGAGATGGAACTGATTGATGAGCTGGATTACAGTGAGATGGACTCCCTTCTGGCGCAGAAAATTCAGCAGCTGATGATCTTCTTTTCACTGCTGATTCCGGATATGACCAACGAAGAAGAGCAGATGCTGGATGAGGCGCTGATCCGCACCTACGGCAAGTTCGGTATCACGCATGATAACGATTCGGTCTATGCGGACCGCAATGCCGTTCCGCCGAAGATGAAGACCATGCCGATCCTCGGAGATCTGCATGAGGAACTGCAAAAGAATGAAATGACCAAGCGTATTGCAGTCATTGTCAGCCGTTTTGTTACCGGCTCGGCGCAGTCCTTCAATCAGCAGACGAATGTGGACCTGTCCAATAAGTATATTGTTCTCGACCTGTCGGAGCTGAAGGGCAAGCTGCTGCCTGTGGGCATGATGATCGCCCTTGATTATGTCTGGGACAAAATCAAAAGCGACCGCACGAAAAAGAAGGCCATTATGATCGATGAGATTTGGCAGCTGATCGGTGCCGGTTCCAACCGGATGGCGGCAGAGTTCTGCCTGGAAATTTTCAAGGTCATCCGAGGATTTGGCGGCGCGGCGATTTCCGCAACGCAGGACCTGTCCGATTTCTTCGGATTGGAAGATGGACGCTACGGTCGGGCGATCATCAACAATTCCAAGAATAAGATCATTCTGAATTTGGAGCCGGACGAAGCGGAATTTGTACGGGATACGCTGAAACTCACAAAAACCGAGATCCGTTCCATTACCCGCTTTGAACGCGGCGAGGCGCTGATCTGTTCCAACAACAGCAAGGTGCCTGTCATCATTAAGGCGTCCAAAGAGGAACAGGAAATGATCACGACCGACCGTGCCGAGCTGGAAGCTATCCTCAAAGAACGGCAGCAGGAAGCGGATTAACAATGCGTATTTTGTACGGAATACGCATTTGGGTGCAAATGAGTACAAAAAGGAGGTGGTTATCGTGCTGTTGACCGATGAACAGTATGTGGTCAAATGGCTTTCGCAATATGGAGCCTTGCCCCGTGCGCAAATCATAAAAATGCTGCAAAAGCCGCCGCAGACGGCAGAAAAGATCCTGCGGAATCTGAAAAGGCAAATGCGCATTGCGGATGTTTCCGGCGGTTATTATATCGGACTTGACCCGATGTGTCAGCCGGATCAGCGGATGATTCTGGCGATATGGGTGCTGCTCCGGTTCATTGACAAGGTGGAGCCGATGGCGCATTATCCGGCGGTCTACCCGTCGCAGCTATTTTTCCTGAAAGAAAATGTCGGCTATGAAATCGTGGTGCTCTATGACGGCGAGCAGAATCTGTTGAAGCTGCTTCAGCCCCAGGAGGATATGAAATATATCGTTGCAGTGCCGAGGATCGATATGGTGAGCACTGTTCGATTGCCGAACGCACCGTGTCTGTTTGCTACCGTGGACTTTTGCGGTCAGGACGAACCGGAGGTCCGTTTTTACAGTGAGGAGGCGACCGAGCATGAAGGCTGAAACGACTTATATGAAAACGCTGGGCAAAATCGAGGCCAAGCTGACCCGTATGAAGGAACAGGCTTCCGCCGTCCGCTGGTTTTACGAAAACGGAAATCTTCCGGAAAGCTATAACCGGGCGCTTCGGCTTGAGGAACTGTCCGAGCAGACGGTCCTTCTTACCCGAGTCCTTCCGGCCTACACCGGAGCAGTCGGGGCAACAACTCAAACGGATGCGATCATATCCGATACGATTTCTGTTGAAGTTGGATTTACGGCCGAGGGATGGTTCTCGGTTCGCATTCCGGCACTGCTGCCGAAGAAAGCGTCCGGTTCAGCGGACTATATCCGGTCTTATCTTTATCCGGCTATGCGGAAGTTCTTTGATGGCAAGCCCCCGGTCCGCTTTCGGGATTGTGTGCTTGCCTACCGCCATGTGTATGACAGAAGCCGACCGGAACGGGCCATGCGGGATCACGATAATATCGAAACCAATATGGTCACGGATATTCTGGCATTGTATGTTCTGCCCGACGATCACCCGGCAGTTTGCTCGCATTACTATTGCAGCGCTGCCGGAAGCGAGGACCGCACGGAAGTCTATGTGATTCCCAAACACGATTTTCCTATGTGGATGGTCGAAGAGAAAACGCTGCCGGATAAGGGGGTGAAGCTCTATGAAGTCCGCTTTTGTTAAGGGGAAAATCTTATGTAAAAACCGCCGTTTTCCGCCCCGGAAAACTTACATAAGAAATCGGGAGTCAAAAACGCCCGGTATAGCGGCGATTTGGGGCAGATTTCACGGCGGAAATTCCGACAAAGAGAGCAGTCATGTGGTCGGAATTTCTTACAAAGCGAGGTGATGCGCCTATGCAATACTTCCGCCCGGGCAGTCAGCTCCGGCAGCTCATCACAATGCTTTCCATCGTCGGTGAATATCCGATTCGTTCGCTCTATCTGCTCGGCAATGAACGCGCTTATAAAGCCATGGTTCATAAGCTCACCACACCGGAAACAATCCGCATCCCTCAGACGGAAACGGAACTGACCACACGCCTGCTTACCGTTACCGGCAAAGGCAACAGCAGATCTGTGCGCTTTTATAAGGGTGCCCTCCCCATACTGGATTGGCTTCACCCTGACGCTTACCGGTATTACATGGACGCCTTTTGGAAACACAAATTCCCCGGGAATGCCGCACACCGGGACAGAAATCACCGTGTTGCCGAAGCCGTGGCTGTGTGTATGCGCTCAGGTATTGAATGCCGACCGTATATGCTTCCCATTCTTCAAAACCGGACCATTACCAAACGGATTCCCGATGCGCCCTGCTTTTATCTTGCCAAAGAGCTGAAGAAGCTCGGCGAAGCGGAGATGAACAAAACGATGTTTACCCGGATGGTGGGAACAGCCTATCTCGGGCAGCGACCATACGCCGTTTATAACACGCGCAGCGCCGTGATGAAATGGAGCGGCAAGGGCGAGTTCAAAACGCTGCACAGTGTCATTGAGATCAGCCGCCTGAATGCCGGCACTGATGCAACACCGGCCGCCATTCTGTTCGGCCAGTCTGAGAGCGTAGCGCTGAAGACACTGCTGGAGTCCGACACAACCAAGCGGCCAGAGTTCCGGTTTGACGCCATCTACCGCAATCTGTATTTCATTCCCATGGATGAGCATGGCATTCGACAGCTGCGCCTTATGACAGTACCCGATTGGAAAGAGCGGCTTTTGGAACTTCTATTTGACCCGGATGTGCGAACCTATGACCGCGGGCTGTTTGAGTATGACGCAAAAATCGGTGATGCCTATGTGTTCTCGCATCTGGATGGAGATCTCGCAAGGCTGGTTCGCTTCAAGGAAGCCGTCGAGAATCAGCGCGGAAATTATGAGGTGCTGTGTTACCCATACCAGATGGCATTCATCCGGGAGTATCTCGGGAACCGCGTAACAATAAAAACAATCGGGTTTGACGCAGTGGAAACAGAACTCGACCCTGAAAGGAGGGATTTATTTGAACGATAAAAACCGCAAGATAGCCATTATCATTGCTGCCATACTGGGATGCGTCGGGCTGTTCTATCTGGGCGGCATGCTTGGCCAATTGCTCGGCAACTACGCAGCGTGGATGGACAGCGGCGGCGTTTCCGGCGAAAGCACGATAAAACCGGTAAGCTGGAATCCGCTGATTTGTTTCCCGGCGGCTTTCAGCGGGAACGGGATCAAAGGCATCCTGATGATTCTGCTGATTGCCGGCGCCATCTTCGCCTATGTGAAGCTTCACGATAAGTTTGACGGAAAGCAGCATGATCCCCGCGGCTTTGCCAGAAGCAAATCCGGTATCTACGGCACGGCATCCTGGATGGATGAAAAAGAGATGAAAGAAGTTTTGGAAATATCTCCGGTCCCCGATGCCAAAGGTACGATCCTCGGAGAATATAACGGCAAAGCCGTCTGTATGCCGGAGGACACCAGACTGAACGGCCATATCGCCGTCTTTGGCGCATCCGGTACCATGAAATCACGCGCAATCATCCGCAATGCATTATTTCAGGCGCTGCGGCGCGGCGAGTCCGTCATCGTGACCGACAGCAAGGGCGAGCTTTATGCCGACACCGCAGAAATGTTCCGAAAAGCGGGCTACGATGTGAAGATCTACAATCTCGTATCCCCTGAGCACAGCGACTCGTGGAACTGTATGTCAGACCTAAACGGCGACACATTGATGGCGCAGGTGCTGACCAATGTCATCATCGGAAACACCAGTTCAGGCAAGGGCGACCACTTCTGGGACAATGGCGAAGGCAATCTCCTGAAGGCATTGATTTTGCTCGTTGACCAGGATCGGACCCGAAGTCCCGATATGAAGCATCTGTCCGCCGTATATCAGCTGCTCACGCAAAACAGCGAGCGGCAACTGACCGCTATGTTTGACAAGCTGCCGCTTGACCATCCGGCACGGGCACCGTTTAATCTGTTTGCCCAGTCCAGTGATACGGTGCGTTCCGGCATCATATTGGGGCTTGGTACCCGCCTTCAGGTGCTTCAGAATCAGGCGGTCCAGCGGATCGCGAGTCGGGCTGACATTGACCTGACGGCACCTGCCAAGGGAAAGTGCATCTATTACATTGTGCTGAGCGATCAGGACGCTACGATGGCGTTCCTGTCATCGCTCTTTTTCTCATTCATGTTCATCAAACTGACTCGCTATGCAGACGGTCGCCCGAACGGCCGCTGCGATGTGCCTGTCAATCTAATACTGGATGAGTTTAACAATGTGGGGCGCATTGGAGGCGCAGAAGACGGATCCGATTTTGCCAGATCCCTTTCTGTTGTACGGTCGAGAGATATCCGGGTCATGCTTGCCGTGCAGAGCCTCGGTCAGCTGCAGAACCGGTATCCCAAGAATCTGTGGTCCGAAATCATCGGCAACTGTGACATCCAACTGATGCTCGGTTGCACCGACGATGTGACCGCCGAGTATATCTCAGCCCGGTCCGGTGATATGTCGGTGCAGGTCAATTCCACCATGACGGTCCGTCAGACTATCGCAGTGGCACAGGTCATTCCCCAGTACCGTCATACCGAAGGTCAGGGACGCAGACGGCTGCTCACACCGGATGAAGTTTTACGGCTTCCCAATGAGGAGCTGCTCTGCATCATACGCGGGCATAACATTCTGAAGCTGAACAAACTGGATTTCACCAGACACCCGATGGCAAAACAAATCGTAAAGGCATCGGTATATGATTATCAGCCGGCAGCCGATACGCTTACACCCACACCCACCCAGTCTGACACCGAACCGGTGCCGCCCAAGAAAGCGGCGCACAGAAAAAGCTTATATAGCTCGGCACAACCGCCGAGTGAATTTTAACAAATAAAGGAGGACAATCTATGCCAACCAAAAAGAAAGTAGAGCTTCCCGAGGAAATGACGACTCCTTTGGAGGCGCAGGAATCCCAGACTGAGGAGAATATCACAGCATCACCTGCTGAAGGGGCACCGGATGACACCTGTGATACTTCGCTCTCCCAGACTGAAACAGATTCGGCGGAAGCGGATGACCCTTCGGCCGGAATTCCGGACGGAGCTCTCAACGAACCGACGGAATCCCAGACCGAGGTAAAAAGGCCCCGCAGGCGCAAGAAGACAGAGCAGGAACCGTCCCAGTCTGACACTGAACCTGAAACTGCACCGAATGCCAAGGAAGACGGCGTCGATGCGGCGCCAAAACCCAAGAGAAAACGCACTTACACCAAACCGAGCGTGTCGGTACTGTCCATTGACGATCGTCCGACGGTCGAAACTGAGGCGGATAAGGCCAAAAACGATCTGCTCGATCTCATCGAGTCGCAGCGAAGCGGCCGTATCCTGACCGGGACGATCCAGGGTGTGGAACAGTCGGCAGATAGCCCCCGTCATGCCTTCGCAGTCCTGTATCACGGTGAGTTCAAAGTCATCATTCCTGCCGCTGAGGCAGTGGAGCCGCCCGAGGACTATCGTGGACGAGATCCGGATGAGGTACTTCATTACATGCTGACCAAGCGCCTCGGCGCCGAAGTCGACTATATTGTTAAAGGCATCGATCCCAAATCCGGTATTGCAGCGGCGAGCCGCCTTGAGGCTATGCGTGCCAGAAGAAAAGAAATGTATTTTGGCACGGACCGGGACGGCAACAACCGCATCTATGCCGGCGTTTGTGCAGAAGCCAGAGTTGTCTCTGCCATCCGCGCAGGAATCTTCATCGACCTGTTCGGTGTGGAGAGCTACATTCCCCTTAAAGAACTGAGCTACCAGCGCTGGATGGACGCAGCGGCCCACTTCCAGCCCGGCCAGCGCATCCTCGTCAAGGTATTGGATGTGGATCGCAGCGACCGTGACCATGTTAGGGTTTCCGCCTCCGTGAAACAGGCGGGAGAAAACCCGTATGAGAAAGCCCTGCGCAGATATTCCGTTGGCAACCGTTATGTCGGTACTGTCAGTATGGTGGATGTGAATGGCGTGTTTGTGGCGCTGGACGGCGGCATCGACTGCCTGTGCAGTTATCCCAAACGGGGACGCCCACCGAGAGGCGCCAGAGTCACCGTCCGAATCCTCGGGATCAATCACGAGACCAACCGGATCTGGGGCGCCATCACCCACATTGCCATGCCGCACTGATGAAAAAGAAAGGAGATTTTATGCTACATTGTGATCTGAGTCAGAAAGAACAGCATCGCAGAAAAGAGATCGCCGAGCATACCCGTCAGATGCTTCTGACGGAGCTGCCGATCGACAGTCAGGATGAAACTTCGATCATGGGCAAGTATCGGGATTATTACCTGCAGATCTCTTTTTCCGAGCTGCACCCGCTGATGGTGGTTTGTCTCGCCAAGGCGCTTACCCACCCGGGTACTGCAAAACAGTGCCGGATCGCAAACGATCTGAATCTGAGAAGCGTGCTTGGAAGTCATGCTATCAATGACGAAGTCGGCTGCTATTCCTACCGCGCCACACACTGGCTGGATACCGAGTTGGATGCCAAGCGATTTTATGAGATCCTCGACCGGTGCGTCGATGAAGCGGACCGTGGCTTTTATAAGCTTGCGTGCTGAGTTGTAAAATCCCAGACTCGTCCGTGTAATGATGGTAAAAACACGAACCGGGAGTATGCATTATGAAAAAGCTTTTGATTTTATCCTGCGCATTGGCATTCTGCCTGACGCTTGCCGCCTGCCATACCACAGACTCGGCTGATAGTTCCGTACCTTCAGTTGCTCCGGGCTCAGCAATTGCCAATGAGTCCTCTGCTCACCAGACTGAATCGGAGAGTTCCCTGGAGGAGAGCCGGATATCTCAGGATACGACCGTCACATCAGACCCAACTGAAAATGAGACGACAGCCCCTGCCAAGCCGGCGGATCCCATGTCGACTACCGAACCGGAAAGCGAGAAGCCCCCTGAGTCTATGACTCCCCCTCAGACCGAACTGGAAACAACGCCTGCCGAACCGCCTTCGGAATCCGCGAAAGCGCATGCCGGGGCCGAGGACGCACGGGCGGTTGCTGATAAGGTGCTGGAGTACATCAACAGCTTCCGCACATCTTCCGCAGTCAAACTGCCGGGTCTTACGAGCTATGCTGAGTATCGAAGCCGACAACTCATCCGCAATTTTGCGCATGATACAAACGATGAGCGTGCAGCGGCGACAGCGCTTCAGTATGGCGAGTATGTGGACCCGAGCGTCTACGGCGGCAGCGGCGAGCCGTACTACCGTGCAAATGCCAACGAAGCCATTGCAAAGGCCGGTTATGTCGGTACGGTGGACGAAGTTGCCTATAAGCTGGCGACCTTGGTCAGAAACAGTGCGGAGCACTGGTGCTATATCGGCTCGGCCGAGTATGGCTATATTGCCGTTGGCGTAACTTATGAAAGCGGTATGTGGTACTGCGACATCGCAGTTGCTGCCGAAAACACGGACAATCTTTAAGAACCATCAAGGAATTGCAGCCTCACCCAAAACGGTGGGGCTCTTTTCATATCCAAATCAAGAAAGGAAGATACCAAGATGAACAAGAAATTCACCTCACGCATCCTGTCAATGCTTTTGGCAGTGCTGATGCTCATCTCGATGATGCCGACGAGCGTTTTTGCAGCACCGGCATCTGACATTCCGGCAGAGATGCTGGATAATGTTTTCCTCGACGCGCTGGAGTACACCGGCTATAAGGTACAAGCGCAACGAGATGACGGAACAATTTTCAAAAAGTACAGCGGCGGCGCAACCGCCTATCTCTCGAAAATCTCCTACGGGCTGAATAAGTACGGCACGGAAACCGTTGCAAAAAGCGGTACGGCAACCGGGCTCGCACCGGATATCGCCGGATTCGAGAGCAGCGGCCTTTGCTGTGCCTCTTTTGTTTCGTATGTGTACTACAACTATCTGCCGAACATTGCGGGCATTGACACCAGCAGTGCAACCCGCCCGTATAATCTGCGTACCGCAACGGCATATAACGCCGCTGCAAATGCTTGGGTCAGTGCCGGTACGGCACGCCGCATCAGCTTCAGTCAGAATGCGAACGGCAATAATTTCATCCCCAGCGAGGATATCCCGATCGGATCCCTCATCATTTTCAAACACATTCCGACCGGGGACATCGCCCATGTTGCCGTATACGCCGGTTATTACAACGGAACCCACTTTGTTTTTCATGTCGGCAACGATAGAGGACCGGAAATCAGTTCCATCGTCGGTATGTCAAAGGGTGACTATCCGGAAGCCGTCGTGCAGGTTGTTACTCCGGAATTCGTAGAGGCAGCCGGCAAAATCGAAGTTTATAAAAAGGATCCGAAGGGCGCAGCACTGAGCGGCGCCTATTTCATTGCCACCAACACCTCAACCGGAACAGAATATGCCATCGGTCCAACCGACAGCCGCGGCTACGCCTGCACCAAAGAGCGGCTGCCGTTTGGCACTTACAGAATTGTGGAAACGGTATTCCCGACGGACTACACCTATTCGGGAACCAAGGAGTGGACCCGCACGGTCAGCGCTTCCAATAACGGCGTGGTGACGATCCAGGCCGTCAATGAGCTGAAAAAAGGCAATATTGAGGTCTACAAAAAATCATCCGGCACCAATGAGGCGCTCAAGGGAGCCATTTTCACAGTCTACGATATGTCCGGCGCAAAGGTAACGGACATCGGGCCGACCAATGACCGTGGATATGCCAAATCCGCGGATATTCCTTACGGCTCCTACCGAGTGGTCGAGACGACCTTCCCGTTCAACTATGAGCCGGACGGTCAGACGGAGTGGAAGGTCACCATTGATACCGCACATGGCAGCCTGGCAACGGTCAATGCTTATAACCGGCTCAAAAAGGGTCATATTGAAGTTCTGAAATCCGATGCCGAATCCGGAAAGGACCTCAGCGGAGCGGAATTCACTGTCTATGATCTGGACGGTGAGGAAATCGCCGTGATCGGACCTACAGACAAAAACGGCTATGCCAAGTCCGGCGAGATCATCTATGGCGATTATATTGTAAAAGAGACCAAGGTGCCGGTCAATTATCAGCCGGACGGCGATGCGCAGTGGAAGGTAACAATTGACGACAACAGTCCGCTTATCACCCTGGACATTGCCAACCTGCGCCAGTATGGTATGGTCAAAGTACGCAAAACTGCCGAAGACGGTTTGGTGGAGGGACTGACTTTCCGCCTGACCGGCATCTCCGAATACGGCGAGCCCGTGGATATGACCGTCACTACTAATGCGGCCGGTACAGCTGTGTTTGAGCGAGTCCCAATCGGTACGGACTACACGCTTTCCGAAGAGAACACCCCCGAGCGATATGTGATCCCGGAGGTGCAGAACATTTCGGTCGAGTGGAATAAAGTGACCGAGCGCCAGTTTGATAATATCCTCAAGAAATGGCGTGCTGATGTCTTCAAGGTTGATGCCTCTCTCCGCAGCAATAGTGAGCATGGAACCCCAAAGATGCTCTCACTCGACTCAGACAGCATTGTGGAGAACCTCGGCTATCCTTACGGGGAAACCCAAGGCAATGCCACACTCGCCGGAGCAGTTTACGGCGTTTATCGTTATGATGAGCTCGTGGACACCTATGTGACGGATAAAAACGGGTATTTCCGGACTGACTACTATCCCTGCGGCGAGGGGTGGAACATCCGTGAGATCACACCCTCGGAAGGATATCTTCTGGATGAGACCGTCTATTGGCTCGGTGTGACGCCCGGACAGTATACGCTGGAGAAGAACACGGAAGAGTTGGATGTCCATGAGAACATCATCTTCGGCAGCCTGTATCTCATCAAACATATGGATGACGGCAGCACCGGTCTGGAGACGGTTGAGGCCGGAGCGGAATTTGAGGTGTATTTGAAGACTGCGGGATCTTACGAAAATGCGAGGGATACGGAACGGGACTACCTGATTACCGACGAGCATGGATATGCCGGGACGAAGCAGCTTCCTTACGGCGTCTATACAGTCAGACAGACGAAAGGCACGGAGGGCTTTGATCTGGCAGCGCCCTTCGATGTTTTCATTGATAAAGACGGATGTTGCTATCAATATCTGCTTAACAACGCACCCTTTACCGGATATCTCAAGATCCAAAAGACGGATGCAGAATCCGGTCTGAGTATCCCGTATGCGGGCGCGGCGTTCCAGATTTATAACCCAGACGGTACCAAAGTTACCATGCAGTATACCTACCCAGAACTGACGGTGATCGACACCTTCTACACCAACGAGGAAGGCTATCTGATCACTCCGGAAGTGCTTCCGTTCGGGAAGGGCTACTCCATTGTGGAGGTCAAGGCTCCGTATGGCTATGTATTGAACTCTGATCCGGTCTATTTTGACGTGACCGCAGACTCGGCGACCGAGGACGGTGGCATCACACTGATTGAAGTCACCCGTTCCAACATGCCGCAGAAAGGTATCATCCGTATTACTAAGACCGGCGAGGCATTTTGGACGGTCACGGAAGCGGACGGGATCTATAAACCGGTCTATGCAGTCAAGAGTCTGCCCGGCGCAGTGTTTGAGGTTCGCGCGGCAGAAGATATTTATACGCTTGACGGCGTCATGCATTACGCAAAGGGCGAGGTCGTGGATACGATCACGACCGGGTCTGACGGCGTGGCGTCGAGCAAGGAACTGTATCTCGGAAAATATGAGATCCAGGAGATCACCGCACCGCACGGGATGGTTCTGAACGGCACAATTCAGACAGTGGAGCTGACTTACGCCGGTCAGGAGATTGCCATCACGGAAACTGCCGGTAATCTCTACAACGAGCGTCAAAAGGTCAAAGTATCCCTGAGTAAGATTCTGGAGCAGAACGAGCTGTTCGGCATTGGTATGAACGGCGAGCTGAAAAACATCACCTTCGGTCTGTATGCCAAGACTGACCTGGTTGCCGGTGACGGGACCATAATTCCGTCCGGCGGACTCATTGAGATCGTGACCTTTGACGAGAACGGCTCAGCGACGGTCAGTACCGACCTGCCGCTCGGCAGCTATTACCTGCAGGAGCGCAGTACGGACGAGCACCACATCCTGGATGACACCCATTATGAATTCGAGTTCTCCTACGGTTCGCAGGAAACTCAGGTGGTCGAGATCTCTGTCAATGGCGGCGACCCAATCAAAAACGACCTCAAGTACGGTATGGTTTCCGGCCGCAAGGTCGATGAGGATGGTCATGTGATCGCCGGTGCGATTTTCGGCCTGTTCCGAAATGATGAAAATGAGTATACGGCTGAAAATGCGTATTTAACGGCGGAAAGCGCACAGGACGGTACCTTCAAATTTGAAAAGGTGCCCTTCGGTACCTGGGTCGTTCGTGAGATCCAGCCGGCCAAGGGCTTTGTCCTCAATGAGAAGGCGTATCCGGTCACAGTATCCGAAGACGGCGATGTGGTGAACATCCAACTGGAGAATCGGTATATCCGCGGTGACATTGAAGGCACCAAGCTCGACGAGGACGGCAATGTGATCGCCGGCGCAGTATTCGGTTTGTTCCGTGAAGATGAAACGGAGTTTACCGAGGAAACTGCCGTGCGTGTAACGGAGTCTGACAGCACCGGTAAGTTCCGCTTTGAAGACATCCGGTACGGGAAATGGATCATCCGTGAGCTGGAGCCGGCGACCGGCTATGTGCTCAATGAAACGCCGATCGAGGTAGAAATCACCGAGGACGGCAAAACTGTTTTCATTACCGTCGAGAACAAATTCATTCGCGGAGACATCAAGGGTTACAAGGTCGACGAAGACGGAAAGTCGGTTGCGGGTGCGCTGTTCGGTCTCTTTACGGAGGATGATACGGAATTCACAGAGGAAAACGCCGTTCTGACGGCGGCATCCGATGCAGACGGCGTCTTCACCTTTAAGAATGTGCGATTCGGGAAATGGATCGTGCGCGAGCTGAAACCCGCTGAGGGCTTCGTCCTCAACGAGACAGAGTTCCCGGTTGACATTACTACGGATGGCACCGTGATCGAGATCAAAGCCGAGAACCGCCATATCTATGGCGCAGTCCATACGACCAAGGTCGATAAGGATTATCCCGACCATCTGCTTACCGGTGCCGTGTTTGAGGTCTACCGTGATGTAAACGGAAATCAGCAGTTTGATCCGGACGTGGATGAGCTGGTCGGCACCCTTTCGGAATGTGAGCCCGGTCTGTATGAACTCGCCGAGCTACGTTACGGCGGATACTTCCTCTATGAAAAGCAGGCGCCTGTAAACTATGTCAAGGACAACGGATACCACTATTTCGAGATCGTAACGGATGGCGAGATGGTGGAAGTTGAGAACAAAGCCGGCATCGGCTTCATCAACGACCATATGGTCGGCAATCTGAAGATCGTGAAGACCTCCTCGGATGGCCGTGTGGAAGGTTTCAGCTTCCGTATCACGGGTGAGAATTACGATGAAGTTTTCACGACCGATGCAAACGGTGAGATCTTCATTGAAAACCTCCGTATCGGAAAATATACCGTGACGGAAGTTGAGGACAGCGTCAGCGCCGGGTATAAACGCCCGGATCCTTTTGAGATCGAGCTGACTGCCGATGAAACACTGACGGTCAATGTCCATAACGATAAGGTCACGACCGACCATCCGGACAGCCCGAAGACCGGTGACAATTCTCATATGGCTCTGTGGGTGGGTCTGATGCTCACAAGTCTTGGCGCCCTGATCGGTACCATTCTTTATTCCCGCAAGAAGAAGCATCTTGCAGGCTGACCAAGGAGGTAAGGCAATGAAAACAAAACTGACAAAAGGCATTCTGCTGATCCTGTCGCTGCTTTGCATTCTTTGCGTTCCGGTCACACCGGTCTATGCGGCACAGCAAGGTACGGACGGCAGCGAGCTGCAGGTGGTAAAAGCAGAACAACTGGAGATTCAGCTTGGCACATCATGGTCGGGTGTAGAGTTCCAGCTCAAGACGGACGCCGGGGTTTACCCCGGCACCGTCAAGGTCGAAACGGACGGCGTGCTCCGCCTGGAGATCGGCGGCAGCTCCCAGTACATTCTGACCTGTATGAATTCCTCAACTTCGGTTCCGGAGCCGGAGGATACGGCGGACTCAACAGACCGGACGCAA
>ERZ780149.1234-NODE-1234-length-29075-cov-3.832564_pt1 | contig 29075 bp, 23 predicted proteins | sample MGYA00511367_ERZ780149 | MGnify/ENA primary metagenome ERZ780149 (study PRJEB29588, sample SAMEA2153852) | human gut metagenome | biome: human gut; feature: human-associated habitat; material: faeces | place: Denmark | collected 2008/2010 ... | reverse complement strand
TTATCTAATATATTTTTATAAAAATCATGATTTTGCCTCACCCCAATACCAAGACCGGGATTGACGCCCAATTTGGATGGTGTCTCTTCGGCCTTATAAGGATTCTCGCAGCCCATAAACGGTCCTGCCGCTATAATGTCCTCCATCGGGCGTATGACCTCGACATCCGTGTCAAAATATATACCGCCGTAATTATAAAGAATCCAAAAACGCGCGTAGTCACTTACAAAAGCATATTTTTTAGCTTCATAAGCTTGTGATGTGTATGGAATCATGTTTACATTAAAATTTGATTCATCCCATCGCTTTATTTCATAATCTGGAAGAAATTTTTTCCAGGATGCAATACATTTTTCAGCCACCGGAGGCAGTGGATTGCCACCAAACCAGCAGTAATGAATTACTTTTGGTATTTTGTTTTCCATATAATGTTTATTTCAATATTATCTGTATGGGATTATAGGAGAGTGTACCATATGCGATATTATTAAATTCTAAAGACTCTATTTATATTTAATTCTTTTCCGTAATTTAACTGTGTTACATATAATTGGATTAAATAACGAAAATATTTTCATTGTTACAGTTGGATTTAAATTGCTGGGGATGCTTTGTTTTAGTCTTTTTGCAATTTTCCAGTAATGCCAATATTTAAAATTAGCGAATAACCAAAATTCCAAAGGGCAATTCTTATGGTTGATTATGGATAGTTGATTTAACATTGCGCCAAATGGATTTTCATCCATTTTTTTGTTAAATGTATCAGTTAATCCCCCCGGTTGATATTCGCAAATATAAAATTTATCATTCGTAAATCGAGTAAGATATTGCGAGGACATACTATTCCATATAACTGCTTCTCCGAGAAATTTTTCACTTTCAAATTCAGGAAAGGGATACTCGCGCATAATATCCGTTTTTATAATTTCAGCACGATCTCCATGTATTTTCAATTTGAATCTATAGTCGAAAAATGTTGTATCTAATGTTTCATAATTACATTCGTTTCCAATTGTTTTTAATTCAGGGGTGACACGTAAGCCTGCAATTCCGCAAAATCTATCGTCATTCTCGATAGTGGTAATTCTGCGTTTGATTAAAGCGACAGCATCATTTGATAACCAGTCATCACTATCAAGTATGAGAAACCATTTTCCTGACGCTTCTTTGACTCCTTTATTAATTGCACGATGCTTACCGCCATTGTTTATTTGAAAATATTTTATAGGAAATGCACTCTCCATTGAACACAACTCTTTCATAAGCGAAGGTGTATTGTCGGAAGAACCATCATCGACCACTATCCATTCAAAATCAAAATCGGTTTGTCTCTCCAAGCTCTCATAAAGCCGATTTAAAAAATGAGCACGATTATATGTTGGAGTAAAGATTGTAAGAAACATTAGAATTTATGAGTAATGCAGTTTATGTAGTTTCCGTTGGAATATTTTGGTTTAAAAATTCGAATGATTTTTTTTTATAATATTTTAATAGATTAGGAATATCCTTATTTAAGAAAATTGGAATTTGACTAATTTTGTCATTGGGAAATACGAGGCATTCTTCACAATGAAAAGCTCTTAATAAAGATGTAAATCTTGATATGCCTCGATTTTCATTTGCTACGACCATAAATGGTTTACCAAAAATTATTGAAAACACACAAGCATGGAAACTGTCCGTGACCACAAATTTAGCATCCATAAATCCACGAAGCCATGATTCTACAGATGGTTTAATACGATTTTCAATTGGTATTTCACGATTGTATGTTTCCGGTTCCAAATAAAATGGTGTCAATTCTTTTTCTTTGGAAATTTTATGTATCATTTTATCTTTAAATGGGGTTGGGTCAAGAATGTAGCAAAGCATGTCCCCACAACTTTTAGGAGCATTGAATTGATTTACAAGAGACATATAGTCTTCTTTCTCTAGTAGCATAGTTGGATCGAGAACAAATTCGGCTTTAACAGCTAATTTATCATGACAAATAGTTATTCCTGAATTTTCGCGTACCGATATGGCATCAAAGAATTTAGCAGCATGTTTACATTCTGCTATTTCTGATTGTGAGTATTCGTTTAAATTGTCTGTTCCGAATGAAGCTGCATAAGCAATACGTTTAATTTTCCAATTATGGGTGAAATCAAGAAATGCATCTTTGATAGGCAGGCCCCAGCTTCGAAAATATGGTCTTCTCCATATTTGATCACTTCCGACCACTATCACGTTATAATCATTAGAATCAATATCGTGCAACGATTTTATATAGCGGAGATTAAGATGCTTCAAAAAGAATTTCGAGATATGTTGTTCAAGAATAGGACTCTCTCTTCGTTGTATTCTCTCAGCAAAAATAATTATATTTCTATCAATCATTATTTTTTTTGCCAGACGCCTTAGATACACTAAGGGTAAGATCAATGGATGGTGGACTCTTCCTCGAATTTTTTGGAGGATATCTACTTTATGCCCCATACGCTGCAATATAGTTTGGAGTGCATATGCTTGGAGGATACCTCCATAATTTGTATGAGGAGGTAATGTTAATATTGCAATTTTCATAAAAAATTTTTATTATTCAAAAGTTTATTGAATAAGTTTCTCGCCTTTAAATTAATCTACAATTTTTATTGTGTAAATTTGAGATTGCATCACCGTTTTATAGTGCAAAGGTGATAATTCCCATTTTTGAGTAATTTAAGTTATTGTAAATTGCAATTTTATCCACACAGAAAGTTATTAATGTAATTTTTTCTTGAGTAATTGAAATCCTCGTATGAGATAATCATATAGCGGATATTTGATTCTTCGAATTAGTTGCTTCGTTCGATAATCGATATAATTGTATTTATATATCTCACTAATAATCAAATTGAGATTCTCCTTATTAGGATATGTGTATATGTTATTTAGTCTTGTCAATAGAAATCGATAATGAATCGCGGCATTTATCTTTTCTATTTCGTTGGGATTATTTGTTAAGGCGGATGTTATTTTTTTAAGTGTATGATTCGCGATTTTTGCCTTTCGTTCAAGTTGTTCGTAGCTCTTTCGGGTATGCGAATGGCTATTTTTTCGAATCACATAATAGTAACAAATATCATCTATATATCCCACAGGGTATTTGTAAACAATTGGAAGCAAAAGCTGAAAATTTTGACCGATTTCGCGCGGAGCTTCTATTTTTATCGGGTTTGGCATTACCTTTCTGAACATTGATGTTCTAACCATATAACCACCAGGGGAGTAGAAAACATTGTTTCCTTTTATTAAATCGAAAAAAATCTCATCTTTACCATGTGGCTTTCTTCTGCTTTCTATGAATAAGTTTGATAGTGTATCTTCTTGAACAACTTGAACTTTACTAATGACCGTACCGCATGAGGGATTTGAATTCAAGAAATTTACTTTCTTTTCGATTGCGTAAGGCGGGAGATAGTCATCGGAATCTAGCCATGTTAGGTAATCACCAGAAAAAATCTCTAATCCTTTATTGATGGCTGCACTTTGACCGGCGTTATTTTGATATATATACTTGAATCCAAATCCTCTGTTTTTGAACTTTTCCTCAAATGATAAGGCTATGTCTTCTGTAGAGTCGGATGAGCCGTCATTGATTATAATTGCTTCAATGTTATCGTACGTTTGGGTTAACAATGATTGCAGAAAGCGAGTAATAAATTTCTCTCCATTATAACATGGAGAAATAATGGATACCTTGGGGTTATTCATTTTCTAATTAGAGTAGATATTTTAGTCGCAATAAATTTTTTCTGTCCTTTTTCTAAAAAGAAAAGCCAGACGGTTGTCAATATGATAATTGATGATGTTAAAGTCGTAATAAATAAATTTAGAAATTCATGTGATTTTAAGTTGATACTTACAAAATAAGTCGGAATTAGAGTGATAACTCCGAGTATGGATGCAGGAACAACAGCTTTTTTCAGATATTGAACAATATCAAATGAGGGAATTAATTTCCGGACATTATAAATGTTTGAAATAACAATGAAAATAAGTAGAAAAATTTTTATCAAATAGGGAATAGTTGGTCCTAAACCTAATTTTAACCCTATAAAGGACAGAGGAATTGTAGAAAACCAGATAGACCCATTAACGATGCTCATGAATTTTATTTTACCGGTTGCGTGTATTACAAAAACTAATGGAATAAATAGTGACGATAATAGATGGAGCGCCAGTTCAATGACACATAGTTGAGCTGTATATAAAGGCGGAGTTTTTAGCCATAATGTAACGATATATTGGCTCTCGAAAAAGAACGGTGTAGAAAAAATTAAAAGTAGACAGAAAGAATATTTTGATGCATTGATCATAAGGTCTTGCATTTTAATAAATTCCTGTTGTGAATATGCCTTAACGATTGGAGGTCTTATTGCTGTAAGAAAATTATTTGAAAATGCAAAGACAGCATTGCCGATACTTCCCGCAAATCCCGCAGCTGCATTTATTGCCGGACCGAGGAACATATTTAAAAGGATGTTAATTCCTTGCGTCCTGGCTGCAACTCCAAGGTTCCCAAACAAGTCCCAACCTGAGAAACTTAATATTGGTTTGACAATCTCCATATCTTTAATCCAGGTAAATCTACATTCTTTAAAATTTTTGTGTACATAGAATTGATATAATGAAATATTAAGAAGCGATACAACTGTTACCAATATTCCATAAATAATGAGCTTGTCAAAAGGAATCAGATATAAGAGATAACATATGGCTAACTTTAACATTACGTCGACTATGCCTAAGTAAGCGAAAGCTCCCATTTTTTCTCTTGCAATAATAATGGCAGTATATGGAATTTGTATGATGGAAATTAAGCACGATACAATTGAACATTGATATACAATGTTAGCGGCAAATAAGCGATTTTCAGGAATGATTAGCTTGTTGTTTAGAAACCATAAACCGCCTGTTTCTGCGATAATAAGAATTATAACGGCAAGAATAATGTGAATGGTGAGTGATGCTGAAAAAGTTAATCTTAATTTTATGGAGTCGCCTCTTCCAATTTCAAAAGAGAGAAACCGGGATGTGGCACCGGCCAATGAACCATTTAGAAATGCCAGAATTGTTACGATCCCTCCTACAACTTGGTAAATACCATTATTTTCAATGCCAAGTACATTAAGATTTACGCGTGAAGTATATAAGGATACTGCCATAATGAATAGCATCCTTATATAGAGTAATATGGTGTTCTTGGCAATTTTTTTATTAGAAGAAAGGCTGGACAGTTTATCCATGTATTTTCAGATAAATATCTTTTAAGATTGGTTTGAAATATTTGATGGCACGAACGGGAATTGTATTTTTATACACTCCCATCAAATACAGAACTCGGTCCTTTTTACTGGAGTTAGACAAATAATCTATAAATTGGGTGTTAAGTTTGGGCGAACGGATTCTTTTGGCCTTGATTAATTTTTTTATAATGCCATCGCATTCCCCGTCAAATTCCCAACTTATTCCATCCATCCAGTTTTTTGCTTCATAGGCACTTAACGTCTTGTTCAATCCCTTTTCTAAATCATATTTCTCTTGGAAATCCGGGAACAACTGTTTAAACTTTTCAAGTGAACTAATTCTGTCAGCCCCCCTGTCTACAATTAATTCTCCTTTTCTTTCGGGCAGTAATTGTGCGTATTCGTCAACTGAAATATCGATTATAGTTGCCTTCTTATCGTAATGATGTTCTATTATCTGAATGACTTGATTGTAGGAATAATATTTTTCACTACAAATATTGAATTCAGTATTGTATGCATCTTTATTTGCAATAAGTTTTACGAAAGCACGGGAAAAGTCCTCGACCCGCATCATGTTGCAAACATTTTCCCCTCCGTTCCATCTAATTATTGGCTTGCCGTGTAGAATGCGTTGGATTAGTGTCCCGTGTTTACCATATGGAGGTGTGATGCCATATGGGATTCTTGTGTCACCGTATGTGACTGATGGTCTAACGATGGTGTAGGATTTATTCTGTTCCTTAGCAAGTTTACGAAGGAGTTCTTCGGCGTCCCATTTATTTACACTATAATTCCATCGTTCATCTGATTTTGGACCATCTTCCAGTCCAATCTTGACAGACCTGAGGTCGTAGACTGCACAAGATGATATGAAAAAATACTGGTCTGCGTAATTTGAATAAAAATTGAAACTTGTTTTTAAATCTTCTTTTGTGTAGCAAAGAAAATCGATAACAGCATCAAATGTTTCCTCCGCTAATGCGGATTTGATTCTATTTAAGTCATTCTTGTCCGCTTTTATAAGTGTGACCTTATCGGAATTTTGGTCTTTACGTCTTCCTCTATTAATGGTGGTTACGGCTATTCCGGTGGAAATACATTCATTAACCAGAGCACTGCTTATACAACCAGTACCTCCTATGATAAGAACCTTTAGCTTATTCATATTATTTTTTGTTAATACCACTCAATGTTTTCTTTTATTATCTTGGCGGGGCTTCCTCCGACGAGTGTGCGCGGCGGTACGTCTTTGGTGACGGTGGAGTTGGCTGCTATGACCGCGCCTTCTCCGATGGTGACCCCGGGCATGATTGTGCATCCGGAACATAGCCACACCCTGTCGCCGATGTGTACGGGTGCATGATTGTGGTAGGTGTCAGAGACAATTACATGAGGTCCGTTCCAGTCACGGATTGACACGTTACGACCGATTCTGACACCGGAGCCGATGGTGACCTCTTTTGCACACATTATGGTCAGTCCGACATTTGCCGCGCCTCTTGAAAGTGTCAACTTGCCACCGTTTACAATCTCTATATAGGCTCCATACCTCAGATTGTAAGGCGTGTCTCCGTACCGGTCACGCTTTCCGGCGGTGATATGGAACTCTGTGTCTTTTTCCATCCTGAGACAAGACGGAAGATGGAATCCTTTGACGGGATTATTCCCGAAAACCAGCGGATAGTCAACCTGAATCCTTGCAGACGGATGGATATCGAATACGACACCTTTCTTCGGATATATTAAGACTCCGGATCTGAATGAGGCTGAAGAATTTTTTCTGTAATTTATTTTTAGAAATTTTAAATAGCAGGGAAGAGAGAACCGCTCGTTCGATAGGAATAAGTAATACGGCTTGATGAGGTGTTTAAGCCGTTGTTTCCATCCGTGGTGATAATTCTTTTTACGTGGGAAATATTTTGACACCACGAAATCAAACCCATTTTTATCAAGGTCCTCAAAGAAAGCCTGCCGATTAATAAGCGGTTTTTCAATCGGCTTGTGGAGTGCTATATTTCCTCTGAAGGTGCTTTCCAGGGGTAGTTCCTTGAATTCAAACCGGTTCTTGACTTCTTCAAAGTATCTTTCACCTTTTTTTGAGTTAAGCAGTATAAGTGATGTGCCGATGTTGTTGTCAAGATTCTTGTCGTATCGCTCAATCCCCCAGAAGTCGGCGAGAGTGATGTCTGACATTCTTGGAAATCCTTTGAACACGCACTCATAACATGAAGGGCGACAATATACGTTGGTGTGATATCCTCTTCTGAAGTCGTCTTCCATGAGGACACCGTAGTAAGATTCCCCGTTTTCAAATGTCACCTTGCGAGTAAGATTACGCCATCCGAGTTCCTTGTTTTTCGCTTTCACAGCGACCACCTTGCTCCCGTATTCCGACTCCAGGGAATCCAGGTAGCAGCGGTAGACCTTCGGAGAGTTCACACCTCGGCAGATAAAATCGACGATTATCAAGTTGTCATAATCTTTCCCTAAAAATGCCCTTAATCCTGCCATCTGGCATGGAGTGCCGCAGGCAAGCACTTTCTCACCTTTTTTCAAGAGCTCCCTGATTTCTTTATACAGGCCCTCGGCATAACTTTCGAGATATTTTGAACTTCTCAGTGCCGTAAGGTCTTCCGGGCGGTTGGATATAAAATTTTTAACATGGAAGTCATCCGTATATACCGCCCCGCTTACGTATCCTCCACGGGAATACATTTCCTCCGCCAGGGCGCTGAAAGCTCCTCCGGAAGTGCTGTCCCATCTGACGGCAAGATTTCTATTTATTGCCGCAATAGCCTTTGCCGGTCTGTCATAATCGTTCTTTTTCAGGGATGATATATGGATATTGGGACACGTTTTTTCACATAGACCACAGTTTATGCATTTCTCCAAGTCTACTTTGGGATACCAAAATCCTTCAATATCCCGTGGAAATGAGATTGCTTGTGTGGGGCAGATATCGCCGCAGGCATTACATCCGCAGCAGTCTACTTTATTTGTTATGTTAATCATAATTCAATGTTCTAAAGACGGTTTTAAATCTCATAGCCCAAAACTTGCAATTTGAAGGGTGAGGGCGAGGCGGTAGGCGGCGCGGTCGTAGGGGTGGAGGTCAGGGCGGTCGGCGATTTGGAGGAGGATTTGGTTGTCAAGCTGCATTTTATCGTCGAAGTCGATCACGCCCGGGGGCAATGCTCCGATGAAGTGGCGGTAGGCGCGGAATATTACTGTGGGGAGGGTGGATAGGTCGTCCACGCGGTTGCGGTCGTATATCCTGCGCTTTATTTCGCTGCTGGCGGTGCCGAGATACCTGTCAAGATTTTCGCGCATTATTAGGGTGATGCGCCGGTAATTTTCGCAGGAGGATACATCGGGAAACAGGCTATACTGATTAAGCGTCACGACCCATCGGTCAAGGATTGAGAGATAGGTCTTTACCTGCTCGATGCCTGCTTTGTCGGGGCCGGATTTTACCGCCGGGGCGATTATCCCGAAGAGACTGCTTTCCTCGATGTCGCGGTTGCCCGCTTTCCATGAGTTGAACAGACGTGCTCTATGCCGGTCGATGACGCCGGTGTCGGGAGTTGTCCGGTTGCCTACGCGGTAGAGTATGTCGTAACATTCGAGGTAATCGGGGATATCCTTTTCTTTGCAGACGGACAGGCGATGGCTGATGCTGTCGCATAATTGACGGCATTGCACGGCTATTTCGCGTTCTTCGTCTGATGGAGTGTGGCCGTCAAACCGGAAGTTGCCGGCAAGCTGCGCTTTCATTATAAGATAATGTGAATATGCGACTGTCGACCTTACATCGCCGCCGGTGCGGCTCTGTGACGTATTACGAGGGATGGGCTGGGGGACTCTCATAGCTGTGTTATTATAGGTATAAGGCGCCATATCGGCTGTAGGCACACGCCGCGATAGAGTAGGGTGTTGCCATTTCCTTCAATCGGTTTTTTAGCTTTTGCCGCGCATCGGATGGGATTGGAGTGTAATCTGCCAATTCGTTGGCGGCTTCCAGGAGGTTGAATATCTTGTCGGCAGACAGATTACAGCTTTCGGCAAATATGCGGCGACTGATATCATTCCATGCTTCTCCGGCTTTGCGGACATTGAAGCGTGACACGTAGTCGCAGCACGTGACGGCTACATGCAGACAGTCAATCCTGCCGTTAAGTTCAGTCTCGCTTTCCAATGCCGCCCGATAGCAGCTGTTGATAATCTGCCTCGCTTTGCGCTGCGCTGCCTTGTCATTGTTGACGAGGTAAAGCAACAGTAGGGGCTCCACGAGTTCCGTAGGGTTACCGGTGTCGCGTGTTACAGCTTCTTCCAATGCTTTGTGAATCCATGCTGGCGTGTGGATGATGCCCTTGCGTCCGAGGTCGGCTACTTCGGTGATAAGGCGTGTCATCGCCGGTAGCCGGGGAGAATCCTTAATCAGGTCGAGGGCGTAATCGACATATTCGTGCAGGATTTCCAGTTCGGTCATGTCGCGATATTTGCCGTATAGATGAAGGAGGGCGGCAAGCTCTTCGGGAGTATATTTTCTTGTAGGGTCAGGAAAAATCTTGTCATCGTCCACTTTTTCAGGGAGTGGCAATATGAGAGCAAGATTCTCAAGAACGCTTATTTCAAATTCGCTGAGAGTCTGCATGTCAGATTTTCTCTACATCCTTAGGGTCGATAAATACAGTGGCTCCTCCTAAGAGCGAGAGGCTGACAACAAGGCGATGTGTCCCGTCGGAATTTTCCTGGATTTCGCCTTCAAGACCTGCGAGTTTTCCTCGGATTACCCTTACATTGTCATTCACTTTGAAGATTGTCGGAAGAAACTCGACGGGGTAATCGGATTGCCCGAGCATGAATTTGAGTTTGTTGATCTCGGCATCGCTGATTACGGCAACCGGTTTGCCGAGCTTGCCTGAGTCCGACGAGCGATTGACCATGAACCGATATATGAATGGAAGATTGACTATGTTCCGGCGTTCTTTTTCCGTGCAGTGTACAAATACGATAGACGGGATTACAATACGGTCAATCATGCGGCGTTTACCGTATTTCCATATATGCAGTTCTTTCTGTGTCGCTACGTAGTTTTCTATTCCAAGACCGTCGAGCTTTCCTGATACTGATTTTTCATGACGTGCGTTTACGATAGCGGCATACCATCGGGCATCGGGCACGCCTACGGCGTCGTCAGTGCGAAAGGGTACTGGCGCAACAATTTCCGCTGTCAATTCAGTATTCATTGCTGAAGATTTGGAAAAGGCTCTCTTGAAAAGAGATACTTAATCGTGTGCAAAGTTATAAATTTTTCCTGAATAAGTTTTGATTTTCACCGGTTTTATTGTGGAATAAATCAACTTGTAATTTAATTATCAAAGACCATCAATTTCAGCTTGTTTAGCTATACATCAATTTTCTCATACATACATCCCTAATACTTAATACTTTAACGAAGTGCTGGTATCTCTTTTCAAGAGATTTGGATGATTCTCAAAATAAGAATATATACCATGCGCCACGCTTTCCTGGAAAGAAACGCGTGTTCATCGGCTTGAGCCGTTATCCCCATTCTCGCCCCTGCAGAAAAAAAGCATCCGATTCCGCACCGTCAGGTGACAAAATCGGATACTAATCAGTGGTTTAGTGGAGGTGGAGGGGATTGAACCCTCGTCCAAACGCGGAACTAATGTGCTTTCTACATGCTTAGTCCTGACTTGATTGTAGGGCACCGGCAGGATCAAGACTACCAACCGTTGCCTTAGCCTTTAAATTTTCGGAAGTCGCGCAAGGCTCTTGACTTCCTATTCCCGATTTATCTGCACCGCCATGTCGATCCGTCTCGGAAAAAGGACAATCGGGCGATGTCTTGTCTCCGCCACTGTGGCAGAGATTAAGCTAATCTACTGTACTTCGATTAAGCAGCAAGAGCGTAGTTATTTTCGCCATTTAAAATTGTGATGTCCCAGATTATAGAGCGTAGCCATCATTGCTCTGCATGCTTACACACCACTTCTTCACGCTGTCAAAGCCAGTCACCCCCGGTGTATGGTGTGGTTACCAGTGTGCAAATTTACTAATTTGTCTCGACATATACAATATTTCTTCCGAAAATCAGTTATTCATTAATAAAAATAGATTCTACAATCATTCCTTTTGATTCACTGAAGATAAATGAATAGCATATCACGCCGACAGCCGTCGTTTATAGTATCGCTTATCCCGCTTGTAGTGCTCATTGCGGGTCTTATTTCGATAGTAGTGTTCCTTGGAGCCGATGCAGTGCAGCGCATTAGCCACGGTGTTCTCTTGATTGCCGCGGCGGTCAGTGCCGGGATTGCCTTTCTGTATTGCCGTCGCCCGATGAGAGCGATGGTGACCGGTATGCGTAAAAGCGCCACCCAGATACTTCCTACACTTCCTATCTTGCTGATGATTGCCACGGTCGCGGCGACATGGATGCTTTCCGGGGTTGTTCCCACTCTTATCAGTTACGGATTAAGACTTCTTGAGCCAAAAGCATTTTTAATCACAACATGCGCCACGTGTGCTGTGATTTCGGTGCTTAGTGGCAGTTCCTGGACCACGATTGCCACAATAGGTGTGGCATTCATGGGAATAGGCACCGTGTGGGGCTACAATCCGGCGTGGACAGCCGGTGCCATAATCTCGGGTGCATATTTTGGTGACAAGGTGTCGCCGCTGTCCGATACTACCGTGCTTGCGTCATCGGCTTGCGGTGTTAATCTGTTTACTCACATACGTTACCTTATGTGGACCTCGGTGCCGGCAATGGTTGTGGCTCTGATTGTATTTGGTATCGCCGGATTCTTCACCGACATTAATACCGGAGCACAATCTAATTTAATGATAGGGCAACTGTCGCAAATTTTCAATCTCACGCCCTGGTGTCTGATTATTCCTGCGGCAACTGTCGCGCTCATTGTACTGAGGCTCAATACCGCCTTGACACTTGCCATCAGCACTGTCATGGGTATCATAGGTATTTTCTTATTCCAGCCATCAGTGCTGTCGGCACTTGAAGCGACAGCAAATCCCACATTTATTACTCATGTCGCCACTGTCGTTAAACTGCTTCTCACGGAGACATCACTTTCAACCGGTAATGAACTGCTCGACTCTCTTGTGTCAACCGGCGGCATGGAGGGAATGTTGCCGACCATCTACCTGATATTAAGCGCAATGATATTTGGCGGCGCACTTATGGGCTCAGGCATGTTATCCACGATTACCCATTCTGTCACCCGTCGTCTTCGTAAATCGAGCAGCACTGTCATGTCGACTGTCGGCACCGGGCTTATGCTCAACGCGTGTACCGGCGACCAATATCTCTCCATTATACTCAACGGCAACCTTTACCGTAACCTTTATCGTCGCAACGGGCTTGAACCGCGCCTACTCAGTCGCTCTATAGAGGATTCCACTTCAGTCACTTCGGTATTGATTCCATGGAACTCGTGCGGACTCACCCAGTCGGCTGTGCTTGGTGTGGCAACTCTCCATTATCTTCCTTATTGTATCTTCAACCTCGCAAGCCCCCTGTTTACCCTTGTCTTTGCATGGGTCGGCTTCCGCATACGCTCGGTGACACGCCGTCCTGTTCCTGTCAGTCGATAATCCCTTTTAATCAGATGCCGGATTTTTAAGATTTGATGGATTAGAGGCGTTTTTCAAACATGGCAAGACGGATTTCTGTCGGGAGAGTGAAAAAACGGGTAGGGTAGATGCCTGCAAGGCGGTAGCCTATCTTGGGATAGAATTTCAGGGCTCTGGTATTTTTCTCCTGGGTGTCAAGGCGCGCCACTTCCCATCCCTTTTCCCGGCAATGACGCTCGAAGAAGTCTACGAATTGTCTTCCGAGTCCACGGTGAGAATGTGTGGGGTTTACGACAAGCGTGTGTAATACTCCTATCTTGTCCGGTGACACCCTATATTTCCAATCGGGCAGTGAATAGGCATCGGGTTGTATTTGGTTGATAATAGCTGATGCCACTATGGATGTGCCGAGTGTCATCACATATAAAGAATTGGCTTTCAACGCCTCTTCTGCGGTTTGCCGGATAGGGTAGGTGTCCGCGTCCCAACCTATAGTCACTTTGCCCTCTCTTTCCTGCCGATGTATTTGTCCATATATTTCGGCGATGGCATCGATGTCATCTGAGGTCGCTTTACGTATGGTAATCTTCTCCATGTCATTATCTATGGTCGTCATTATGCTTGTTTCTTTTAATCCGGTTGATGGCTTTTATGGTTTAATATGGTCAGCAATGCCACGCATTCATTTGTTATGGAATCAGCGATTGCAAATATACGGAGAATATTCATTCCAGAAAAAAGCGAGGAGCATTTTCAAAACTGAAATGCCCCTCGTTATTATATAATGTATAGCGGTTATTCGTATCGGATTGCCTCGATGGGGTCGAGAGATGCCGCTTTTTTCGCCGGATACCAACCGAAAAATACTCCCGTCACCGTACATACGGCAAATGACAGTATAACCGAATAGAGCTGGATATATACAGGCCAGTGAGCTATCACGTTCACCATCCATGACGCTATGACCCCGAGCACTATGCCTATGATGCCGCCGCTCACACTGATTATGACCGCTTCGATTAGGAATTGTGACAGGATGTCGATGCCACGCGCACCGATTGACATGCGCAGACCTATCTCGCGTGTGCGCTCCGTTACCGACACATACATGATATTCATGATACCGATACCGCCCACAAGCAGCGATATTCCGGCTATACATGCAAGCAATACCGTCATCATGTCACTTGTCGAGTTCATCATTTCGCTTAGTTCCTGCTGGGAACGGATTTCAAAATCGTTGTCGGCGTCATCCTTTATCTTATGACGTGTGCGGAGCACTTCGGTGATTGCCTCAATGGTCTCGTCGGTCTGATTTTCATCGGCGGCACTTGCGAAAATTCCCTGGATATAGTCTATGGCAAGTATACGTTTCATTACGGTCGTATAGGGTGCGATGACTACGTCGTCCTGATCCTGACCCATTGAGTTGGTGCCTTTGGATTCCAATACACCGATTACCGTTAGAGGTATCTTGCCGAAACGGATTACTCTCCCCACGGGGTCGTCGCCGTTAGGGAAGAGATTGTCGACCACCGTTTTTCCGAGGATGCACACTTTTGCCGCCGACTTTATGTCGTGGTCAGTGAACATAGCCCCGTCTTTCACCTTGAATTTGCGTATATCGAGGTATTCCGGAGTCACACCGTAAATTGACGATGGATAGTTGTTGTTGCCGTTGACGAGCTGCCCTCCGGAATTGACCGAGGGGGATACTGCCGCCACCCCCGGCAACTCCTTTAGCGCCTCGTAGTCTGCCACTTCAAGAGTCTGCATGTCGTCGGCGCTCTGGCGCACACCTCCGCGCTGCATGTTGCCCGGATGAATCATTATCATGTTGGACCCCATCTCGGAAATCTGTGCCTTGATGCTGTTCTTGGAGCCTTGACCTATGGCAAGCATGGTGATGACTGAAGCCACGCCGATTATAATGCCGAGCATTGTGAGAAAGCATCTCAGTTTGTTGTTATTAAGAGCTTTGAGCGCTATTTTAAGTAAGTTGGCTATATTCATCGTCAATCTTTCTCTGTAGGTAAATTTTCAAATGCCTCACGTGCCGATGCAGGACATTCATTGATGGTATCAGACACAATCTTGCCGTCGCGAAGCACGATGTTGCGTGACGAGTATTCGGCAAGTTCCGGATTGTGGGTGACAAATATGATTGTTCTCCCTTTGGCGTGAAGTTCCTGAAACAGGGTGAGGATGCTGAATGATGTGCGTGTGTCAAGGTTTCCGGTTGCCTCGTCGGCAAGTATGATTACCGGATTGTTGACAAGCGCACGTGCTATCGCCACACGTTGTTGCTGACCGCCCGACATCTGGTTGCTTTTGTGATTCAGGCGTTCACCGAGACCGACTGCTTTGAGAGCGTCGACGGCAAGCTGCCGGCGTTCATCAGCCTTTATTGCCGGATTGTAGAGCAACGGCAGTTCTACATTTTCAATAGCTGTTGTCTTCGGCAGTAGGTTGTAGTTCTGAAATACGAACCCGATTTTACGGTTTCGCGTTATCGCGCGTTGGTTTTTTGACATCGACTGCACCGAAACTCCGTCAAGCAGGTATTCCCCGGAGGTGGGAGTGTCAAGGCATCCCAACAGATTCAACAGTGTTGATTTGCCGGAGCCGGAGGTGCCCATTATAGTGACAAATTCCCCTTCATGAATGGTGAATGACACTCCGCGCAATGCCTTGACCTTTTCTCCTCCCACGATAAACTCGCGGCGCAGATTTTCAATCCTTATGATTTCTTTTCTGTGAGTCATGACCTGTTATTTCTTTTTGTTACGACCCGGGGGCTGTGGTGCGAACGGACTTTGTTCATCATTTGGCTTGATTCCTGCAGGCATTGCCGCAGTATAATCGACTGCGACCACCGTGCCGTCGGAAATACCGCCGGTCACTTCCGTCTTCATACCGTTGCTTGCGCCGGTGGTTACCGCTGTCGGTATAAGTAGTCCGTCATTTACTACCCATACACATTTCTGATTTTTTTCAAGCTTGATGTCGGTAGCGCTCCCTTGTGGCTGCGGCAGGTTCTTGTCATCGTTACTTTCCGGCTGGAATGTAAATGCCTTCGTAGGAAGCAACAACACATCTTTTTCGCGCATGACATAAATTGTGAGATTTGCTGTCAGACCGGGAATGAGCTTGTGCTCCGGGTTAGGAGCGGCAACTACCACTTCGTATGTCACCACGTTGCTCTCCGTCGTAGGATTCAGGCGTACCTGTGTCACGTGACCTTCAAACAGCTCGTCGGAGTATGCGTCGACTGAGAAGGTCACAGCCTGACCAACTTTTACCTGACCTATGTCGGCTTCATCCACATTTCCTATCACCTGCATATTGTCAAGGTCGGCGATTGTGTACAGATTTGCCACATTCATGTTGGATACCACTGTCTGACCTACCTCCACCTCGCGCGAAATCACTATGCCGTCAATCGGGGAATAGATTTCCGCATAATTCAGGTTTTTTGCTGCGCGTACACGGTCGGCTTTTGCCTTGTTGTATGCCGTCTTTGATACTTCCAGGTCCTTTTGCGAGGTCTGAAATTCGTAATCGCTTATCAACTGCTTGTCGTGGAGCGCTTTGTCGCGCTGATAGTTGGTGAGATTATACTCATAGGTAAGGCGCGCCGACTCGACGTTTGCCTCGGCACTTGTCAGGTCGCTCTGGAGCAATGTTTTTTCGATTTCCGCTATCAGCTGACCTTTGTTTACGACAGAATTATAGTCGACATATAGTTTGTCGATTATACCCGTCACCTGTGTACCTACATCAACCTGAGTCACTGATTCGATAGTGCCTGTCGCTGTAACAGTCTCGGTGAGTTCGCCGCGTTCCGCCTTGACTGTGTCAAGACTTATCGGCTGCTTTTCATTACAAGCCGCCAGTATCATCAGGGAAGAAGCGGCAAATACATGTAAGATTTTGTTTGTCATATATGATATATGTTTTTTATATTGCAATTACGGTAAGGTTACGGTCGCGTTACGGTAAAACTCCACCATTTTCTGACCGAGCATAGCCATATATTTTGCCTGAAGCAGAGTATGCTGTGCCTCGATATATGAATTATGTGCGGTCATCAATTCTACTGTGTTGACATACCCGAGATTAAACCGTTCGTTGGTTAGTTCATCGCTTAACTGTGCCGATTCAAGTTGGGTTTCAGCTGCAGCATAACGTGACTGGGCTGAGCGCGTGTCGATATACCAGTTTTCGACAAGCTGTGCTATGTCGGTCTGCCGCTGATTGATGTCAAGTTGTGCGTCAAGCTGTGCCACACGTGCCTTCGCCACAGCAGTCTTTGTCTTTTTGTTGTCAAGAATCGGTATTGACAGGGTCAGTCCGAGCGACTCATTCCATCCCTGCTTCATTGATGTCCCGAATGAATTGCCGGGGGCGTAATAGCCGGTTCCTACACCTGCGTTTAACGATATCTTGGGCATGTATCCGGCTTTTGCTATCGCTATATCGAGGTCTGACGATGATTTCTCGATCTCGAGCGCTTTTATGCGGAGGTCAGTGTCAAGTGCCATCCGGTAGCTTTCGGTAATGGGAGGTAGCTCGGCAAGCACTTGCGCCGCTGTCCATTCAACATCGGCGAGGCTTATCTCCGCATCGATTCCGAGTTCCAGGAGCTGCTTTAGCTCCATGCGGCGAGTATCGTATGTGCTTTGTGCGTTGACAAGCGCGTAATTGTCCTGTTCATACTGTGCGTTTAACTGCGCGTAATCGACTTTTGACATTTTTCCGGCTTCCATAAGTTGTCGTGCGCGTTCACTCTGTGCCTGGCTTACTTTTGCCGCTTCTTCATAAATACCTATTGACTCTCTGGCATAGAGGATGTTGATATAGACTTGAAGAAGGTCGGTCTCAAGTGTGCGCATCATGTCGCCTGTGGTGAGCCTGTTGATTTCTGTGCGTAACTTGCTTTGCTTGATATTGTTTTCGCGTTGACCGCCGTTCCACACTGTCCATCCCGCGTTAAGCCCGTAAGAACTGTTGTAGGAGTTTTTTGTACCTTCACCCCAGGGATAATTAGTGACTGAATGAGATGTCGCAAAATCAAGTGTCGGCTGCCATTGGGCTTTTGCCTCTTCAAGAGAGTATTCCGATGATTCTTCTGTCAGCCTTGATTTCTGAAGTGAGATGTTGTGCTCCCTGGCATATTCCACACAATCGGAATAGGTCCATGTGCGCGCAGTCCCGGATATGGCGGCAAGCGACAGCATTACTGTTATCATGTAATTTTTCATTGCAGATATGTTATGAATTACACTGCAATATTAAGCCAAAGAAGGCAATTGATGAAATATCTTCAACCAATCGCCTTTTTCGTTCAACGAACAGTTTCGCCTGTCACTGTTTTGTTCCTTTCCCTATGGCATGGGAGTTGAGATATTGCTGAAATGCCCCCTTATAACTGTCGCCGACCGGGATATAGTTTTCGGCATCCATGACCACGCGATTGCGTTCTATCTGCTCGACCCGGTTCATGTTTATTATATATGAGCGGTGTACCTGAAGGAAATTATCGGAAAGACGCTCTTTTATCGCGGCAAACGAACTCAGGGTTACAAGCGGAGTTGTTTTACCGGCGACATAGATTTGCAGATATTCACCGTAGCCTTTTATAAAACGTATGTCAGCAAGCGATATGCGTACATAACGGTAGTCGGTTTTTATAAAGAGGGAATCTTCTGTATCGCCATGTGCCACGGTCGTTGCGCGTGTAGTGTACAGCGTGACCGCTTTATTGACTGCCTTTGTAAACTCGACAAAACCGTAGGGCTTCAGCAGATAGTCGACTGCCGACACCTTGTAGCTTTCCACGGCATATTGAGGATAAGCGGTTGTAAATATCACCAGCGGTTGACTTGACAATGTTTTCACAAAGTCCATGCCGTTCAAGTCAGGCATATTTATATCGGTGATTATGAGGTCAATTTCATTTTGGGAAAGGAATCCTGTCGCTTCAATTCCATTTGAACATGCTGCGGAAAGCTTCAGGGCAGGGGTCTTCTCCACATAATTCATCAACTTTTCGAGGGCGATAGGTTCATCGTCGATAATCAGTGTTCTGAGGGGCATTGTATAGGAATTGTGAGGTTTACTGTATATACGTTATCGGTCTCGGTCAGTTCAAGGGATGCCTTGTCGCCATATATGAGAGAGAGGCGACGACGGATATTCTGTAATCCTATGCCGATATGTTCGAGATTTTCACTCGTTTTGGCATGGTTGCTGTTCATGCAGCTGAAATGTATTGCTGTTTCTCTTACCTCCATGTTTACGGCTATAAACGAGGCTTCCTGATAGCTTACCCCGTGCTTGAAGGCATTTTCTATAAACACAAGAAACAATAACGGGGGTAATGAGATGCCTGCCGCTAAATGCCGGTCAGGGAAATGAAAAGTGACGCTTACGAGTTTTTCCGGGAAACGAAGTCTCATCAAGTTCAGATAGTTATGCAGAAAGGCAATTTCTTCTGACAACGTGATTACAGGCTTTGAACTTTCATAGAGCATATAGCGCATGAGATGTGACATGTCAATGACCATCGACTGCGCCTTCTCCGGATTTATTTCAATCATGCCATGAATATTGTTGAGCATATTCATGTAGAAGTGTGGATTAATCTGTGCCTTGAGATAGGCAAGCTGATTTTCAGCGTTTGCCTTCATCAGGCTCTCTTTTTCCAGCTTATCGTCAAACCGTTGGAACATTAGCGCGATAGCGAGATTGCATCCTACGACAAGCAACGCATAAGTGAAATCTAAAAACAAAGGCAATGGCAACAATGGTCGCATGTGAGGATGCGGCTTGGGTCGGATATCTTCCGGGAGCATTTCGATGACGTGGATGAAATCAAGATATTGATATATCCATAATAGAATGACTGCACCTGCTGTCGAGAGGAAATAGGGGAGTATCCTGTTTTTAAGCAGCAGACGAGGAATCAACAGATTGTTATTGACAAGAAACAATATAAGAAATGGTACAAAAGTGTGAGTCATTGCCCCGATGACTTTCATGTCAACCAGAGGCAATGACATCTGAGCCCGGTTTCGCATTGCGTCGAGCAGGTAAAGACCTATGGCGATAAGCCATAGAACAAAGTAGACAATGGTTTCAGTGGTCCGGCTGCGGTTTGTTGACATATTGGTTTGACGCGTCTTTATTATGTTTTGCAAATATAGCTGAAAACAAACATATTCGACGGATAAATTCAACTAAATGCCATTTTTGTTCAATGAAACATGATCGGGCTAAAGTAGATGACCGGTCAACATGGCAATATTCCTGCTGACCGGTCATCGGAAACCAATCTAAGAGATTGTCTAAATTTATATGATACCGATTTTGAGAGGGCTTGTCAGATGGATTTTTGATTGCGATGAAGGAGCGTAGCTGTGGCTACGTGACTGAAGAGCGAGCAAAAAGACACTGACAAGAACCTCAAAAGCAAAGTGATATAAATTTTAGACAATCTCTAAATTTAATTGTCATTATCCGTAATTTTAACGGCGCGGATTGCCGGTGGGTCGGCTTTGATTTTTGAGAGGCTTTGCGTCTTCAGTGAGTTTTATTTCAGTTCCGTTTGAAAGCTCGATTTCAAAGCCACCACGTTTACGCGAAATTTCAACGATGTTTTGTCCGGCATGGTTGGTGGAAACATATTTTACAATTGCGGGGGGAATGATGGCTTCGGGGACCGCTTTCCCTTTGGCGGTTTTGACCTCCTTCCAGTCACCATTCTCACGAAAATCGATTTCCGCTCCGCTGACGAGGTCTACCTCATATTCCATGCCACGGCGTCCTTGGTCTTTCTCCGCTTTCTTAAGGTTGTCGCCGGAGAAATGCTTGTTGATAAATGTGAGTGCCGCTTTGGGAAGCTCCGACTTGTTTATCGGAGTTCCTGCATAAACATGAGCTGAAAATAAGGCAATAACTGCCAGGAGTGCTAAAAATACTGTTTTTTTCATTTGTTGTTTGATTTATGTTGTTTAAAAGAATCATATAAATTGTTGAATGAATCGATATAAGTTCTGCCAACCGGAATAGGATGGGTATAATTTTTAAGAAATATCCTGCGGTTTGAAAATTTTTCAATCGAGTCCAGTGATACGATAAATGACCTGTGTACCCTTATGAATTTTCCGGAGGGGATTAATGTTTCCATTTCTTTCATTGTTACTTGAGATATGACGGTCGGTTGTTTATGACGAAATATCTTCACATAATTGTCCATCGCCTCAATGTAGTCGATGTCATCGATGCCGATTATAATACTCTTATGGTCGGCTTTCAGGGTAATTGTCCGGCGACTGTTTGTATTCCCGTTTCTTGCATTGATAAACAGCATGGCTTTCTTCAATGCCTGTTCAAAACGCGGATAGAAAAATGGCTTGTGGAGAAAATCTGTTGCGTTGACATTGAATCCGTCAAGGGCATATTGAGCGTATGCTGTAGTGAAGATAAGGCAAGTTGATTCAGGAAGCTCTTTTGCCAGCGTTACACCGTTGTGAGAGTTCATCTCGATGTCAAGAAACACGATATCGGGCTTTTCTGCCATTATGAACTCCATGCCGGCGACAGGCGATGTGAAACATTGCAGCTCAATGTCACCATATCGTTTGCAGTATTCCTTAATGATGCTCAATGCTATCGGTTCGTCATCAATGGCTATACATTTTATCATGATTCAAGTTTTATTTTCAGATTAACATTAAATGTGATTCCGTCATTTTTGATGGACAGGTCGTATTTCCCGGGGAAGAAGAGTTCGAGGCGTTTCCGGCAGTTTTCGATACCCATGTGTTCACCGATTCTTTTGACCGGATAAATCCTGTTGGATGTCGTGAATGTCATATAGCCGTCTGTTTCATAGATATCTATTGCAATTTCGCTCTTTTCAATTGACGAGACGCCATGCTTGAAGCAGTTTTCAACAAAAGTGACCAAAAGCATCGGCGGTATCATCAGGGTTTCAGTCTTGATGTCGATGTCGATTCTGACTGTAGTCATCTCGTTTAATCGGAGAGACTGCACTTCTACATATTTTTCGATATATTCAGCCTCCTCGGTTATAGGGACAAGGTTTTTATTGGAAGTCGTATGGATGTATTGCATCATGGAAATAAACCGTTCAAAGGAGGGAAGGGCATTGGGATTGCCGGTAAGAAAAAGACCGTAAAGTGAGTTAAGTGTGTTGAACATGAAATGAGGCTTTATCTGGGTTTTGTAAAGCTCGATTTCCGCTTTGTCGCGTTGAGCTTCCGCGTTGAGTCGGCGTGCTCGCTGGATATTAGTCTGCGTTAGCAAACCGACTGCAAAACTGAAGGCTTCCACAATCATAAACAGTGTCCACAACGCTTGTTGGTACTGGAGTACTTGCGGAAGATGAAGAGTGATACCGGCATCATAGATGCTCGGTTTGGGGATATATAACTCGATGCAGGAGAGCATGAAAGTCAATGCTACGGATAATATAATGAGTATTATCCCGTATATTTTTTTCTTGCGCTTTCCGAAAAGTAGCGGGATGGTAAATGCCCGGTTGGTGAAATATACCGCATATAGCCATATTCCCGACAGGATAGTATAGGCGGTGAAATTATGATACCACCGTTCAATCGGGGAGAGTGCCATCATTACAGGAAGTACCACCAAACAGAATGCGAGGTCTATGTATCGGGGTAAATTCTTCATTCTATAGATTTAATCGCAAAATTAGTCGTTTTGTAATTAATAAAAGGAGAGGTCATCGTGTCGTTGACCATTGTTTTCATGTCGTTGGTCATTATGCCATATTAGACAATAACGGTAGGTAAAGGTTTAATCCTTCCGATACAATATGGTTGATGACTTAGTGTGTTTTTGTAATCACTTTTGATGAGCGATGCTTTGTGAAAGAGCAGTAAGCGTTACATTCGCCCTTGAGTAGATGTCGTTCGCCATTTTATATAGATGACTCTTGATGGTAAGTTGCTTATATGTAATATATTACTATGAAATACTTATATTTGGGTATTTTTTTACAGATTAAAACTGGCGAACTTTGCGCAAAAATTAATGAATAAATTTTAATATAGCTATGTCATCCTATAAGAGATATTTATTGCCCCTTATTGTATTGTTTATCATTCCATTCAGCATATTCCCCCGCGATTTGTCGGGTATGATTTCCGGAAAGGTGTTGTCACTTGACGGGGAGCCACTTGATTATGCAACCGTGTTTTTAAAAGGTACTGCATACTCGTGTTCCACAAATGAAAAAGGATTGTATCACATAAGCGCACCGGCAGGCGATTATACTCTTGTCGTGTCATCGGTAGGTTATGAAACGTCTGAGTCAAAAGTGACTTTGAAAAAGGGCGAGCGTATCCGGCTTAACTTCAAATTGAAATCAACCGCTCAGTTGGGGGAAGTAATCATTGTGGGCAATCAGTTGAGCAAGGTTAGAAACTCGGCGTTTAACGCCACTGCTGTCAACACTCAGGAATTGGTAAATACTACCAAGACTCTTAGCGAGGCATTGTCCAAGGCTCCCGGTATGAAAATCAGGGAAAACGGCGGAGTAGGCTCCGACATGGCTGTTACAATGGATGGATTCAGTGGCAAACATGTAAAGGTATTTATTGACGGTGTTCCGCAGGAAGGGGTTGGAAGCTCATTCAGCCTCAATAACATACCTGTGAATTTTGCCGACAGGATTGAGGTGTATCGGGGTGTGGTTCCTGTCGGATTCGGTGCCGATGCTATAGGTGGTGTGATAAATATTGTCACTTCAAGGCGTCAGCGTAGATGGTTTGTCGATGCCTCGTATTCTTACGGGTCATTTAATACCCACAAATCGTATGTGAATTTCGGACAGACCCTTGCCAACGGATTTAAATATGAGATAAACGCGTTTCAGAATTATTCTGACAATGATTATTCTGTCGACACTCCCGTGGAGGATTTTGTTACCGGAGGTTTAAACCGTAAAAAGCTCGAACATGTACGGCGTTTTAATGACACCTATCATAATGAAGCGGTCATTGCAAAGGTCGGGTTTGTAAATAAGCCCTGGGCCGACCGTCTGCTTGTGGGGTTGAATTACTCCCACATGTACAAAGAGATTCAGACCGGAGTACGGCAGGAAATAGTCTATGGACAGAAACATCGTCACGGTCATACTCTCATCCCGTCGATTGAATATGGCAAACGTAATCTGTTTACCGAGGGGCTGGATGTATCGGTTACCGCCAATTATAACAGGAACAGTACTACAAATGTAGATACCGCGTCGGTCAAATATAACTGGCGAGGTGAGACTGCTCCGCTGAACTCTCCCGGCGAACAGTCATATCAGTTGTCGAAATCCCTGAACAATAACTGGTCGGCAGCTTTCACCGCCAGTTATCGCCTTGGCGACAGACACGCCTTTACAGTCAACGATGTATTTAATGCCTTTAACCGCTCGAATGAGGATTTGCTGACCACTCCTCCGTCAAAGGATGAATTTTCAAAGACCACAAGTAAAAATATCGTGGGTGTATCATACCGTTACATGCCGAATAGCAAACTTAATTTCTCTGTGTTCGGCAAGCAGTATCATCAATATGTCTCGGGTCCGATGGCAACCTCGTCGGCTCAGGATGTATATCAACTTACATCGCGTTCAATCGACTACTTCGGTTATGGTTTCGCCGGGACATGGTTTATGCCGCTTGGTTTTCAGTTAAAGGCTTCCTACGAGAAGGCTTATCGCTTGCCCACGATAGAGGAAATGTTTGGCGATGAGGACCTTGAGATTGGTGACATATCACTGCGTCCTGAATCGAGCCACAATATAAATCTGAATTTTAGCTACAATGTAAATTTTGGTAATAACATAGTCTATGTCGAGGCGGGATATATCTATCGCGATACACGGGACTATATCCAGCGTAATATTCTCGCTCTGAGCGGGGGAAAATCGGCTGCGACCTATGTCAATTATGGCAAGGTTCTTACCAACGGATTCAGTGCTTCGGCGCGTTACAGCTATTCGCGATGGCTCAGTCTTGGTGGAAATTTCACATTGATGAACGTGCGCGACAATATGCCTGTGGCTCAAGGGAGCACTGTCGCCAATCTGTCTTACAAGGAGCGTATGCCGAATCTCCCATACATGTTTTTTGATTCTGACGTGAATTTTTACTGGCATGGACTCGGTGGAAAACGCAATGTGCTTACCTTGACTTATGACAACCAGTTTACCCATAGCTTCTGCTACTATACGGCAAATATTGGTTCAAGTAACAGTGATTATATGGTGCCCGATCAGTTTGCTCATAATCTGACCGTGTCATACGCAATCGCCAACGGACGCTATAACCTGTCGTTTGAATGTCGGAATTTTACCGATGCGAGATTGTATGACAATTTCAGCCTTCAGAAAGCCGGAAGGGCTTTCTATGGAAAAGTAAGAATATATTTCGGAAACTAAATCTTTAATTCAAAGTGTATATGACAACTAAAAAATCATTTTTGCGCCTCATGACTGCAGCGTTGATTCCGTCCATGGCATTTTCCGCCTGCTCAGACAGTGACGAACCGAAAGACAGTCCGAATAACGGCTCCGGCGACGCAACAGGAAAATTTGTATTTGCCACGACTGTACAAGGATCCAATGCCACATCCTATGTGCTCCTTACCGGAGAGTCGCTTGACCAAGGCTCATTGTCGACCGTCAACAACGGACTGTTGAACGATGGAGCTACACAATGGGTGTTTTATAAAGATTATCTGTATGCCCTGACCTATAATCAGGGAAATGCGGGTACTACGCGAAGCTATATCCTTAATGATGAGGGGGAAATGGAGGCGCGCAGCATTGAATATCGCATAAGCCGCTTTTCTTCTTATGGAGCTTACGATGATGATATCATCACAATGTCGACCGGGGAAGGTCCTATTGCGTTTGCCGATGCTAACGGCTACAAGCCCATGACGTTACTGGTAACCTATCTGAATGTGTATAATGAGACATCGCGTACCAACGATACTTCTACCGGCGCATACAGCATGGAGAATTTCCTCGGAAACGGAGAGTATGTAACGCTTGCAGGCGCGGAGCAGAGCGGTTCAAAACTGTATTGTGGAGCAGTGCCTATGGGTTTGAGTCAGTATGGAGCCGCATATGACAACGGCAAGTGGATACGTGACGGTTTTGAGCATCTTGTACATGATGAGGCTGGAGGTACAGGTTCAGGTGCTTACAAGAAGGGCGAACTGGTAGGTACCCAATATCCCGATGAATGTTGGGTGGCTATATACGACAATGAGGATATGCTAAATCCTGTCCTGGCAAGGACTGATAAGATAAGTACCCCATGCGGTCGTTACCGTTCACAATATTACCAGACGGTATGGGCTGCCGACAATGGTGACATCTATGTATTCTCTGCAAGTTATGCCAAGACAATGACAGATAACGGGCAAAAGACTGTCCTCCCTGCCGGTGTGTGCCGCATTCCTGCGGGAAGCACTGCTTTTGACGACTATTATTGTAATATCGAGGAACAGACACCGGGAGGTAACCGCTCATTTATGCGCTGCTGGCACGCAGGAGGCGCCAGCTTTCTTATGGTGATGTATGATAGGTCACTTACAGAAAAAAATCCTGCTGCCACTGATCTCGCAATTTTTGATGCTAAGGCAAAGAAGCTTACCTATGTGACCGGACTTCCCGAAAATGTGACTTCAATCGGTAAGACCGTGTATTCTCAGAATGGGAATGTCTATATCCCTGCGAATGTTAAAGATGAGTCACCGGCTATTTATGCCATCAATGTCGCTACAGCTCGTGCCGTAAAGGGTGTGACTATAGATGCAACCGATATAACCGGTTTCGGATATATGACTCCTGTAAAATAGCATGGCAATGATTAAATTTTTCCGTAAAATACATCTTTGGCTCTCAGTGCCTTTCGGCATCATTATAACTCTTATCTGTTTTTCAGGCGCGATGCTTGTCTTCGAGCCTGAAATTACAAGGTCAGTCAAGAGCGATGTCTATTATGTGGCTGCGGTGAAGGATACTCCGGTACGGCTTGATGAATTGATGGAGAGTGTCAAGGCTACGTTGCCCGACAGTGTGTCGATCACCGGTGTAACTATATTTGCCGATAAAGCCAGGACTTACCAGGTTAATCTTTCAAAGCCCCGCAGAGCGTCTTTATTCGTTGACCAGTATTCGGGTGAAATTACCGGTAGATATGAGCGTTTGGAATTTTTTTCGACAATGTTCAGGTTGCACCGATGGCTTCTCGATAGTGCAAATCCTCATGGCGATGGCATGAAGGTCGGAAAACTGTTGGTCGGTGTCTCGACGCTTGTATTTGTGATTGCGTTAATTTCGGGAGTCATAATCTGGTTTCCACGCGCCCGCAAGAATTTCCGTCGTAGTGTCAGTATATCATTTGACGGTGGATGGAGAGGCTTTTGGAAAGGTCTCCATGTTGCAGGCGGCATGTATGCGCTGATATTTGTCCTCGCTATGTCGTTGACCGGACTCACGTGGTCGTTCAACTGGTATCGCACCGCGTTCTATGCTGTCTGTGGTGTCGAGCATACGCCCCGCAATTTCGCTCAGTCACCGGGCGGAGACAGGGAATCGCGTGGGGAAAGACGGGGCACCGCTAATACCTCTGAACACCGTGGTCATGGAAATGGCGGCAGAGGTGAACATAGCGGTGGTCATCGGCACACGGAATTTCGCAACTGGCAGGTCGTTTACGATGAACTTGTCGCACAAAATACCGATGCTCCCCAGATAACGATTGGGCCGGAAACTGCGTCAGTCTCGCTTGGAACTGCCGGTAACGGTCGTGCTTCAGATAAATATGAGTTCAATCGTCGGACAGGTGAAGTATCCATGACTGCACCTTATGCCGACAGCAATGAAGCTGACAAGTTACGTGGATGGATTTACGCCATCCACACCGGTAGTCTCGGGGGATTGATTACCCGGATACTCTGGTTTCTCGGAGCACTGCTCGGGGCAAGCCTGCCGTTGACCGGATATTATATCTGGATTAAGCATCTCCGTAAAAAGAAATTACCTCATAACCACTAATAGTCAGTTATAAAAAATGAAGGTGTATCAAGATTCCCGGATTAAAAGATTTGATACACCTTCATTTTTATTTCGGTCACTCAAGGCTATTTTGATTGTCTGAAAAGCCATTCCCTTACAGGTTTCAGACGGTAAGCATAGTCAAATGAATACATGTGCTCGCTTCCCTTCCCATCGGCGGGCAATACCGATTTGGATGCAAAATTAATGATTGTGATAGGCGCGCCTTTAGCCAGGATTGCGGTAGCCAGCGAGTCTTGTTCGACTTGTGGTAGTTTGGCACTCCATTCGGTATATTCATATTTTACACCGGCATTGTCGGCAGCCTTTTCAAGCGCGTCAAATGTACCAGCCTTCCCTGCTGTTATAAATACAAATTTGTGCTTTACAAGTTCCGTGAAGGTCTCGCTGTCCCAATGGCAGTCAACAAAGATTGATGCTGCAAACAGGTCGGGGTATTCCGAGTTGTAATACATTGAAATCATTCCTCTCATTGACTGTCCGGTCGTGTATATTCTGTCAGTGTCAACTTGATTCTGCGAAGCAAATTGTTTGACAAGCCGGGCTACCATGTCGACTTCAGCTGTGTGTTCATAAGCGTCATTGACCGCGACACCGGAGTATTGCGGTACAAGTACAAAACATGGATGCTCTTTCTGCCATTGTCCGGTTGTCCATATCAGGGCGCCATAACCTTGGGTCAGCTGGCGTGTTACATCTGTGCCGGGTGTACTTGCATCCGCCATAAATAGCACAAGGGGATAAGTTTTACCTTTTTCAATCTCTTTTGGCGAGAATAGATTGTACATAATCGTTTTACCCGTAGGAGTATCGGTGTACTTAATCTGTTTGAACTCCGGTACCTCATTTTTTATCATTGCCTGGAGGGTTGAATCTCCCGATTTGTCAATCACCGGACCCCCTCCCGGTGTGCCGAGTTGCGGGCCTCCGGGTTTCCCTCCTTTACGTTCCATTGCCATTTCAGTGGTTTCTTCTTTGTTGTCTGACCGGGAGTTCCGGTTACATGCCGCAAGGGGCAGCGCGACCGTGACGCTTATGGCTGCTAC
>ERZ780149.1224-NODE-1224-length-29181-cov-4.020428_pt1 | contig 29181 bp, 19 predicted proteins | sample MGYA00511367_ERZ780149 | MGnify/ENA primary metagenome ERZ780149 (study PRJEB29588, sample SAMEA2153852) | human gut metagenome | biome: human gut; feature: human-associated habitat; material: faeces | place: Denmark | collected 2008/2010 ... | reverse complement strand
AATAATAATGGCATATGAAGTGATTATACTCTATCATCTTCATATGCTATGGTATTATGTGGAGACATTTACTGAATATCCCTTTTTATTGCTTTTTACAATAATGGCATTATCCGGCAATCGCTTTCCGATTCTCTTTTTGGGGATATTTACGGAACAGACTCCACCATTTCAATTTCAATACGCCAAACAGTGCTTCCCCGAAGATAGAGGAGTTCATCTTGGAAGTGCCTAATACACGATTGATAAAAATAATGGGGACTTCCACGATTTTATAACCACACTTATATGCCGTAAACTTCATTTCTATCTGGAACGCATATCCTTTGAAATGGATACGATCCAAATCGATCGTCTCAAGCACCTCACGACGATAGCATTTGAAACCGGCTGTCGTATCCTGTACTTTCATTCCAGTAACAAAACGAACATATACGGAAGCATAATAGGACATCAACACACGTCCCAATGGCCAGTTCACGACATTCACACCGTTACAGTAGCGGGAACCGACTGCGACATCACCACCCTGTTCCATACAGGCCGCATATAATTTGGGAAGATCATTCGGGTTATGACTAAAGTCTGCATCCATTTCGAATATAAAATCATATTTATGTTCTATTGCCCATTTAAATCCGCAGATATAAGCCGTACCCAATCCTAACTTACCTTTACGTTCCACCATGAAAAGGCGTTCGGGGAACTCTTTTTGCAGCCGTTTTACAATACCTGCCGTACCATCGGGCGATCCATCATCTATAATCAAAATATGAAATTCTTTCTCCAACCCAAATACAACCCGAATAATATTTCCTATATTCTCCTTTTCGTTATACGTGGGAATAATAACAATACTGTCTGACATAATCCACTGTTTAATTGAAAAATGAGAATTGAGAATTGAAAATGAGAAGATCCTGCTCATTTCAATTGACAACCCAAGCGCGAAGGTAGATATTTTCATTGGTTTTAGGAAGATTATTGTAACATTTTCCGTAATTTTGCGCATATATAATTATCAATTTTCAATTCATCCGTTGGAGGTACAAGATTTACTAAAACAATATGCCGCCCATCCGCAAGTGGCGGCATTAAATACCCTGTTAAAAAACAAAACGTCCCGCAATATATTTCTGAAAGGACTGAACGGTTCAGGGGCCGCAATGATAATAGCTTCTCTTTTTTCAAAAAGAAGAGGAAGTTATGTGTGTGTGTTGAATGACCTAGAGGATGCCGGCTACTTTTATCACGATCTGGTGCAACTCACAGGAGGTGACGGAATCTATTTCTTTCCTTCCGCTTACCGACGTGCTATCAAGTACGGACATGTGGATCCAGCCAACGAAATCCTGCGGACAGAAGTTCTCAGCACGCTGCAGGATCCGACTGCTCCCTTCATCATTGTCACCTATCCGGAAGCATTGGCGGAGAAAGTAATTTCACGGGAGATCTTGAAAGAAAACACGCTGAAGATCAGTGTCAGCGAAAGGTTGGACAATATGTTTGTTTCTGACGTACTGGACGAATACGGCTTCGAGCAGGTAGATTATGTTTATGAACCAGGGCAGTATGCAATGCGCGGCAGTATCTTAGATGTGTTCTCGTTCTCGTATGAATTTCCCTATCGTATCGACTTCTTTGGAAACGAAGTAGAGACGATCCGTTCGTTCGATGTGGAAACACAGCTATCCAAAGAAAAACTGGACAGCATCTATATCGTGCCCGAAATGACAAAAGGAAACCGGACCAACTCATCCTTACTAGATTCATTGCCATCCGAGACACTGCTCGCTAGCAAAGACATGGCATGGGTAAAAGAACGTATCGGCAGTATCTGGAATGAAGAACCAATCACCGGGGACGAAGAATCGTTTGCCAACATCGAGCAACTGCGGGCCAAATTAATTACCGGAGAGGATTTTCTACATGCGGCACTTGGTTTCTGCCGGCTCCATTTTGGTACGCGGCCTACAGGAGTAGCCGATGCCACCCTGACTTTCTCAATGGAAGCACAACCGATCTATCATAAAAATTTCGATTTGGTAAGCGAGTCTTTCCATAAATATTTAGAAGACGGCTATACATTATATATACTGAGCGATGTAGAAAAGCAAGCAACCCGTATCAGGGCCATTTTTGAGGATCGGGGAGACGACATACCTTTTACCTCCGTCAACAAGACCATCCATGAAGGTTTTGCCGACGAGACCTTGCGTGTCTGCCTTTTCACGGATCACCAGTTGTTCGACCGCTTTCATAAATTCAACTTGAAAAGCGATAAAGCAAGAAGTGGAAAACTCTCTCTGTCGTTGAAGGAGTTGAACCAATTCACGACCGGCGATTATATCGTACATATCGATCATGGTGTCGGACAATTCGGCGGGCTAGTCCGTACGGAAGTAAACGGAAAAATGCAGGAAGCCATCAGACTGATCTACCAGAACAACGACATTATATTCGTCAGCATTCACTCTCTCCATAAGCTATCCAAGTATAAAGGCAAAGACAGTGGGGAACCGCCCAAGCTGAGTAAACTCGGAACAGGAGCCTGGGAGAAGATGAAAGAACGCACCAAGTCAAAAGTAAAAGATATCGCCCGCGATTTGATTCTCCTCTACTCCAAACGAAAACAGGAAAAAGGTTTCGCTTACAGTCCAGACAGTTTCATGCAGCACGAACTGGAAGCCAGCTTTATCTACGAAGATACCCCTGACCAGATGAAAGCAACAGTCGATGTCAAAGCCGATATGGAGAACGACCGTCCGATGGACCGACTGATTTGCGGAGATGTAGGCTTCGGGAAAACGGAGGTAGCCATTCGTGCCGCTTTCAAAGCCGTTTCGGACAACAAGCAAGTTGCCGTGCTGGTCCCGACTACAGTATTAGCATTCCAGCACTATCAAACATTTTCCGAACGGTTGAAAGATTTTCCCTGCCGAATCGAATATATCAGCCGGGCACGTACGGCGAAAGAGATAAGGGAAACTTTGAAAGACTTGAAAGAAGGAAATATCAACATTATCATCGGCACCCATCGAATCGTCGGAAAAGATGTCACATTCAAAGATCTCGGTCTGCTGATTATCGACGAGGAACAGAAATTCGGCGTATCCGTCAAAGAGAAGCTACGCCAGCTGAAAGCCAACGTCGACACGCTCACCATGACCGCCACTCCGATTCCTCGTACCCTGCAATTCTCGTTGATGGGAGCCCGTGACTTGTCGAGCATCACGACTCCCCCACCCAACCGCTATCCGGTTCAAACAGAGGTAGAACGTTTTAACCCGGACATCATCCGAGAAGCCATCAATTTCGAGATGAGCCGTAACGGACAGGTTTTTTTCATCAACAATCGCATCCAAAATATTTATGAAATGGAAGCACTTGTCAAACGTGAAGTGCCGGATGCCCGTATCGCTGTCGGTCACGGGCAGATGGAACCGGAGAAGCTGGAAAAGATCATTCTGGATTTCGTCAATTACGAATACGATGTACTGATCGCCACGAGCATTGTGGAGAGTGGCATCGACGTACCGAATGCAAATACGATCATCATCAATAATGCACAACAGTTCGGATTGTCCGATCTGCATCAACTACGCGGTCGTGTCGGGCGAAGTAACCGGAAAGCCTTCTGTTATCTCCTCTCTCCACCCTTGTCAAGTCTTACGCAGGAAGCACGCCGTCGTTTGCAGGCGATCGAGAATTTTTCAGAGTTGGGAAGCGGCATCCATATCGCCATGCAGGACCTTGACATCCGGGGTGCCGGTAATATGTTAGGTGCCGAACAAAGCGGTTTCATCGCCGACTTGGGCTACGAAACGTACCAGAAAATCCTGGAAGAAGCCGTTGACGAACTGAAAGCGGAAGAATTTGCCGACCTGTATTCCAACGCTACCGAAAATCGCCCCGACACCGGTAGCGAATATGTCCGTGAAACCTATATCGAAAGCGATTTGGAACTGATGTTCCCTCCGACCTACATCCCGAATGACTCCGAACGTGTCTCCCTCTATCGTGAACTGGACAAGATGGAGGAAGAGCGTGATATACTTGCTTTTACCGAGCGTCTGAAAGACCGTTTCGGAAAAGTGCCGAAAGAAGGGAAAGAACTGATCCGTGTCGTTCGCCTTCGCCGTATGGCAAAGACATTAGGTATGGAAAAAGTCATTCTGAAAAAAGGACAGATGAGCATTTTTCTCGTCACTAATCCCGAAAGTCCTTACTACGAAAGCGAGGCCTTCGACAAGCTGCTCGGCTTCATCCAAAAGCATCCACGCGAATGCACGCTTCGCGAACAGAACGGAAAACGCAGTATCGTGATCAAGAATGTACCAACGGTAGAGGTGGCTTGTAATTACCTGGATGAAATCGGGAAAGTACAAATACAAAAATAAATAATATGAAGAAGACAATTATAGACCTTTTCGAAAATTCGGTAAAACAATATCCCGACAATCCCTTCCTGTGGGAAAAAACCAGGGATGCCTTCGAACCGACCACTTATAAAGAAGTTCAGCAACAAGTCTACGCTGCCGGTGCCGGACTGATAGCTCTCGGAGTGAAGAAGGGCGACAATATGGCGCTCCTTTCGGAAGGCCGTAATGCTTGGATCATCGGCGAACTGGCCATGTTCTATGCCGGCGCGACCAACGTCCCGCTTTCCATCAAGCTCGAAGAAGCGAACGACCTGCTGTTCCGTCTTGTGCATGCCGATGTGAAATATATCCTGGTTTCCGGCAACCAGCTCAAAAAGATACGGGCTATCATGGATAAATTGCCTTTAGTCGAAAAAATAATTGTGATAGACGAACTGCCGGAATATAAAGAAAAAGAAATATCCTGGTCCGAAGTATTCCGGATGGGGAAAGAATATCTGGCATCTCATTCTCTGGAAGACTTCCTTGCTGTCGGACAATCCTTACAGAATAACGACTATGCGACGATTACCTATACCTCAGGCACGACGGCCGACCCGAAAGGTGTCATCCTGACGCACCGTAACTATACGGCGAACGTGGAGCAAGCCCTATCTTGTGTCGATATCGACGATACATGGCGCACATTAATAATCCTCCCACTCGACCATTGTTTCGCGCATGTGGTCGGTTTCTATATCTTCATGTCGAAAGGAGCATCCGTAGCGACTGTACAAGTCGGACGGACAGGGCTGGAAACATTAAAGAACATTCCGGTCAACATCAAAGAGTTCAAGCCCTACTTGATCCTGAGCGTCCCGGCACTGGCCAAGAATTTCAAAAAGAATATCGAACAAGGTATCCGTGCCCAGGGCAAGAATATAACCCGTTTGTTCGACTTTGCCCTCAAAGTGGCTTACATCTATAACGGAGACGGCGGAGAAGACAAGGGACGTGGTGTCCGATTCCTGCTGAAACCGCTCGTGAGCCTGTTCGACCACATGCTTTTCACGAAAGTCCGTGAAAACTTCGGCGGACAATTGAAGTTTTTCATCGGCGGTGGCGCACTGCTCGATAAAGACTTGCAAAAGTTCTACTACGCAATCGGACTTCCTATGTACCAAGGGTACGGACTAAGCGAAGCGACTCCCGTAATTTCCACCAACGGCCCGCACCGGCATACCTTCGGCAGCAGCGGTATGTTGGTCCGTCCGCTCGACCTGAAAATATGCGATGCCGACGGAAAAGAACTCCCGGCAGGCGAAAAAGGAGAGATCGTCATACGGGGCGAGAATGTGATGGCCGGCTACTGGAAGAACCCGGTATCAACTGCCGAAACCGTACGCGACGGGTGGCTCTACACTGGGGATATGGGATATATGGGGCATGACGGTCTGCTCTACGTCCTCGGACGTTTCAAAAGTCTGCTGATCGGTAGTGACGGGGAAAAATACAGTCCGGAAGGGATCGAGGAGGCACTCGTCGAACATTCTTCCTGCATCGACCAGCTGATCCTGTATAACAACCAGAGTCCCTATACCGTTGCCCTCGTCGTCCCTAACAAAGACCGGCTGAAGAAGCATCTGACGTACCAGTATCTTGATCTTTCATCCGATAAAGGACGCGAAGAGGCAATCCGGATCATCCAATCCCAGATAGACCGTTTCCGCAAGGGAGGCGACCTGTCCGCCCTTTTCCCCGATCGCTGGCTGCCTGCAGCTTTTGCTATCCTGCCGGAGCCTTTCACCGAACAGAACGGCATGGTCAACAGCACGATGAAGATCGTCCGCGGGAAAATAGAAAAAGCATATGCCTTTCGCATCAACCATCTCTACACACCGGAAGGAAAGAACCCGGTTAATGAAGAGAATAAAAAGGCATTAAATTGCTGAAAACAAATTGCCATATCACTCCATTAAACTAAATAATTATTTATACTAAACACCTATGTTTTGAAAAGAGGATAGAATTATTAAAACGGAACCTCATTATTGCCGGGAGCCAAGAAATCGGTACCGGCCGGTGGTATGGGCGGCATTGTTTCCATCGGGCCTGAACTATTCATATTAGAGGAGAACTCGCGAACCGGAACATCTTCGTCCACATTCATGAACTTGGCGAACTCGCTCTTGAAACGAAGACGTACATCTCCGACCGCACCGTTACGATGCTTGGCGATAATAATCTCCGCCAGACCGATCAAGGAATTACCACGTTCGTCTTCCGTTATCTTATAATATTCAGGACGGTGGATAAAACAAACCATATCCGCATCCTGTTCGATAGCACCGGACTCACGCAAGTCGGCCAACTGCGGGCGTTTTCCTTCCGCTCCTTGACGTGCCTCGACACCACGGTTCAACTGAGACAAGGCAATGATCGGAATGTTCAGTTCCTTCGCCAATCCTTTCAACGACCGTGAAATAGTACTTACTTCCTGTTCACGGCTGCCGAAGCTCATACCGCTTGCATTCATCAACTGAAGGTAGTCGATAATGATGATCTTAATACCATGCTCACGCACCAGACGACGAGCCTTCGTACGCAGTTCGAATACCGAAAGACTCGGCGTATCGTCTACATAAATCGGTGCATCATACAATTCTTTTATCTTAAAGTCCAACTGTTCCCATTCATAGTTTTCCAAACGCCCGCTCTTGATCTTCTCGCCCGGAATCTCACATACGTTCACGATTAGACGGTTGACAAGCTGGACGTTACTCATTTCAAGAGAGAACAGAGCCACCGGCGTGTTATGGTTTACCGCCATATTCTTAGCCATCGAAAGGACAAAAGCCGTCTTACCCATCGCAGGACGGGCGGCAATGATGATAAGATCGGAATTTTGCCATCCGGACGTCATTTTGTCCAATCCTTCGAAACCGGTGCGCAGACCGCTCAACCCTTCTTTTTGATTGGCAGCCTTCTCAAGCATAACCATCGCTTCCTTGATGACAGGATTGATCTGGGTAACATCTTTCTTCACATTGCGCTGAGAAATCTCAAAGAGCTTTCCTTCCGCTTCCTGCATAAGGTCTTCCACATCGATCGACTCATCAAAAGCCTTGCCCTGTATCATAGCAGTGAAGGAGATCAACTCACGCGCCAGATATTTTTGGGCGATGATACGGGCATGATATTCGATATGGGCACTACTGGCCACCTTGCTGGTCAGCTGGGAAATATAGAACGGGCCACCTACCTCTTCCAATTCGCCTCGCTTCTTCAGTTGCTCAGTGACGGTCAACATATCCACCGGACGTTGGCTGATCGCCAGATCTACGATAGCTGCATAAATTTTCTCATGTGCCTTCTCATAGAAACTCTCCGGTTTCAATATTTCACTAACGATGGAGTAAGCATCCTTTTCAAGCATCAGAGCACCTAACACCGCCTCTTCCAACTCGCGGGCTTGTGGTTGCAAACGTCCCATATCGGGTACTACAACCTGTTTCTGCCTCCCTTTTCCTCCTGTATTTTTTCCTCTTTCTGCCATTTGTTCTAATTGTTATCGGGCATCAAATGTACTACTTTTTATCCGGTTCTCCGAACCTTGCAAAAGAGAAATACGATACTCCTTTGGAGTTTGCCGGGTTATACTTTCAAATTGCTTGATAAAGTATGGAACATTACCATAGCCTGATTCGTAGGCTATTTGAGAGACACTCAAATTAGAATACGACAATAATATACAAGCATGTTCAACCCTCTTTTCCCTATCTAAATGTCAAAAGAACAGATCACATCGATTTGCCGAATCGGGAAGCATCCACCGCTTCATGTTGCTTTTTCTTATAACCGCCGAACTTCCAGACAAAAGAAACCGTTACACAACGTTGGTCGTCCAGTTTCCAGAGGCGGCTGTATTGGCCGGACTGGTTGATTTCCATCGTATGAGGCATATTGCTACGGAAGATGTTGTTACATTTCAGAATCAGAGTAGCACGATCGTCGGCAAACTGCCATTTCAATGCAGAAGACACATCATAGAGATGACCGAGATCATAGATTCCCTGCACGGCTCCGGTAACGAAATAGCCATTCAAATCCAGCTTCAAATTCGGACGAGACTTGGAAAGGGTAAACGTATTATCCATCTTGAACTGCCCGGTGTATTTCTCATTATGGAAAGACAGATCATGAAAATGGTCCAACTTCTCCTGCATACGCTGACCGGACAAAGTCACTTGGCTGTTCCAGAACTCGCCGACCCGGAAAGGAACGATCACCCCTACACCGAATTGCAACTGGTAGTCTATGTTCTCATACCGGAAAACGTTTTTCAGTTCCGAGGTATTCTGATAAGGCAACTGGGCGAAATAATCGGGCACATAGTCACAAAAAGCCAGAATCGTATATTTCTGCTTCAGGATATAAATCAACTGCCCGCTATAAGAACGGTAAGGCTTCAGGGAAGGATTGCCCAAGATAACGGAATAAGAGTTGATCGGGCTTTCCTGCGGCGTCACATCCCAATAGGACGGATAGGTTTTGTCGCTGCTTATGTCCAATTGGATGATGTGCATCGGATTGACCGTATAGCTGAGTGTCGCATTCGGGAATAAGGTCCAATCATTCCAAAGTGTGGATTTCATCCCGTTAGAGGTATAATCCGATTTAAAGTATTCAACTTTCAGAGAAGCTGTTGCAGAGAAATGCGAACCGAAATCCTTGGACACCTCCAAGAAGGCATTTCCACTATACTCTTTCTGGCGGTTATTTTCAAGTTCATCAAGAGCCGATTCATAGCCGTTACCTTTATTATATAGATAATCGATATAAGTCTTCGAAGAGGTGAAACCGCCGTGGACACCGTAATTCAGTGCCCACCCGGTTTCAAAAGTGTGGCTATGGTTAATAAATAGTGCTCCTTGTGAAATATCCTGCTTGGAATTATTCTGCATATCCGTCACTGTCGTTTCATGGCTTTGATCGACAAATGTCTGGAAGCCGGGTGAATGATAACGCGTAAAATCCGCACCCGCCATCAGTCCGGAGTTACCGTCATATTGAATACGGACATTGTGCAACGCACTGTTTCCCTCTATGTATGTACGGCTCAGGCGTTCTTCCACCGGCTGTCCGGATTTCAATGCCTGGAAGGTTGTAACGGCCGTCCGCTCAAGATCGGATTTGCCGGCCGTAAGATAGTAGGCGGCAGAGAGCCTGTCGTCATTTTTGAAAGTATAGTCCATACCTAAACGCATCGTTCCATCTATGCCGCTCCGGGTGCCACGTCCCGATTGGTTGACCTCCGTTACCTGATCTTTCAGGGTATGGAGGGCCTGGATCTCCTCTCCCATATAGTTCCGTCCCTTAGCCCCATTGGCTAAGAAATCTATATTGAAACGAGATGTGGAGTAAAGCAAGTTGCCATGGACTTTCCCCTCCGCATAATGGCGCTGCAAATAATCGACACCGGTTTCTCCTTGCAAAGTATTCTTTTCGACAGTTTCCTTATCTAATACGACATTGATCATAGCTCCTTTGATATTATACTTGGCTGGTGCATTATACATGATCTCTACGTTACATACCCGCGAAGCAGGAATTGTCTTCAGCAAACCGACTAACTGATCGACCGACATCGTGGTCAACTGCCCATTGATCACAATGCTCGGACTACCGGCTCCCAACAGTTGGACAGCATCGTCCGTACTGATCACACCGGGTATCTGTTTCACCACCTCGAACGCATTACTGACCGCCTTATCTTTCATCAATTGGGGCACGTCGTATCTCAAAGCGCCGTTTTCCACTTTGACCTGCGGACGTTCGGCTTTTACCACAACGCCTTCCAGTTCATAATCTTTTTCAGTCAGGCTTATCGTACCGGCATCAGCAGTCGAGATTTTTTTACAAACCGGCTCGTACAGCAGATGCTGGAACAACAAACGATAGTTCGGACCGGCTTCCTTGTTCAACATGAATGCCCCGAGACTATCCGTAACGACTGCATCTATATAAGTAGAATCCAATGTTTGCAACACGACAGCCACCCCGTCTACCGGTCGTTCTTCTTTATCGACCACTTTTCCATGAATCCAGTTCTGCGCTTGTAACATCCCATTACCGGCAGTAAGTAAAACCAGAGAGTAATAAAGTATTCGTTTCATTTTCATTCGTTTTTTTATCAACACTGCAAAGGAAAAGACTTCAAAGGAGAAACTATGTTATCACTCGCTTACGGAGTGTTATTTAGTATTATCGCTGAGATAAGGAGCAATAAGACCGGTAGCTTATCGATTACCGACCCCGTTTTGTCAGCCAAACTGAGGGAAACAGGAAAATGCGATAAACCTCAACTTCCGGAGAGTCTAATATTTACGAACAATGCCGAGCGCTCATTCTAATATACTAAAAGCCTGTTTAAATTTTGCATTTGTTGGTTGTGAGAGTTGTATTGAGGATGTTTTTCTGTAGGAGATGCCGTCTTTTTTGTTGAAACACGTGACTTATTTTGCTTCAAACAGGCAGAAAAAGTGCCGAAGATTCCCGTTTACAGGCTTTTTACACCCGGATGTGAACGGTCTTGACACCCGAGTGTGAATGATATCGAGACCCGGGTGGCAATGGGTTTATCTTATTATGTTATTGAAAATAAGTCATGTGAAGAAGAATCTTAAACAGGCGGTTAGTGATAGTATGATAGATGGAATAGGCATCCATCATACCTACTATCATTGCTTGTGTCTATTGATATTCAATTGATAAAAGGAAATTAGTGATAGTATGACAGTTGTTTTTCAAAATAATCCTATAAAGAGATAAAGCAGGCCGATGAGGGCTATGCAAAATTTATTTCAGAGAAATTTAAACAGGCTCTAAGTGTTATTTAGTCTTACCGGATTCGCAATAAATTGAATCGGAACATATACTTTTGTTGTAAATATAAAAGGATATGAAAACGCGCCTCCGATTTAAGATAATAGCTGTGCTTATTTGCCTTTCGCTTGTCGGACTCTTGATTTCACAAGGATACTGGCTGAAAGGTTTATATGTGTCTAGTAAGAAAAGCACGTGGGATAATATAGAGGAAGCCATGCGGATGGCCGACTATATGGAACTGTTCCTGCGCCTGGACTCTCTAAGCAATAACAATTTTCACAGCCAGATAAATCCTCAATTCAGCTTTAGCCAAGACACGGCATGGGAAAAGAGGAAAGATTCCCTTTCAACAGATAATATGCCGATATCATCGCCGAATTCGACAATCCAATATATAGAAGCAGCCCAAACTCTAAATGAATATTTGCAGATTATCGGTACACTGGAAAGGAACGTGCAGATGCTCATGCATCAAAAGATAGACACGTTACTTCCCGTCAATTACGCACAATTCAATACACTATTAAAGAACGGATTAAAGAAACAGGGCATCACCGTCCCGTACCGCCTGCAGGTAATCCGGAAAGAAGCGAAAGACTCCGTATTATATGCCTATACGGATGCTTCCGAAAAAGAGGAATCCTGGAAAGACGCTGTCCACTTCACACATGTGATCGAACCGGAATATTATTACGAATTGGAACTCCAATCTCCTGACCGGGTTGTATTCCGGCAGATGGCAGGTATATTGATTTCATCTTTCCTGCTTTTTATGGTTATCTTGGTCGCTTTCGTTTATTTGCTCTACACAATACTGAGGCTAAAGACGGTGGAAGAACTTAAAACGGATTTCACCAATAATATGACGCATGAGCTGAAAACCCCGATCTCCATTGCCTATGCCGCCAATGATGTATTGCTGAACTACAGCAGTACGACAAACGAGAAGCAAAAGAAATATCTGGATATCGTGCGGGAGCAATTGAATCATCTATCCGGTTTGGTCGAACAAATCCTCACTCTTTCCGTTGAGAACAGAAGTACTTTCCGCCTTCATCTCGAAACGATACAGGTTGCAGAGCTACTGACTCCGCTTATAGAACAGTTCAAGCTAAAAACAGATAAACCGATCGACATCACGACAGAAGTACCGGAGCATATGACCGTAACGGCCGACCGTACCCATCTGTATAACATGCTCAGCAACCTGATCGGGAATGCAATCAAGTATTCCGGAGAAAAGACCTGCCGCATTATCCTCAAAGGAACAGTATCGTCCCAGGAAATGACTCTCTCGGTCACAGACGAAGGGATCGGTATTAGCGAAGCTAACCAAAAGAGGGTGTTCGATAAGTTCTACCGCGTGCCCAGCGGCAACCTGCATGACGTGAAAGGCTTCGGTCTAGGTTTGTACTACGTCAGCGACATGATGTCTAAACACAACGGGAGCGTAACGGTTAAAAGCCAGCTGGGGAAAGGTTCCACATTCACCCTTCATTTTAAAAATTAACGACAATGGATAAGATCAGAGTATTATTGGTAGAAGACGAGCCGACACTCGCCATGATTATAAAAGACACTTTGGACGGTGAAGAATTTGAAGTGATTCTCGCCGCAAACGGAGAAGAAGGATTGTCACGATATAGAGAAGCAAAGCCGGACATCATCGTCACAGACATCATGATGCCGAAAATCGACGGCTTCACGATGGTCCGGCACATCCGGAAAACGGATCGACAGATACCGGTTCTTTTTCTTTCCGCCCGTTCCGCAGCCAACGACGTGGTCGAAGGTTTCGAACTAGGGGGTAACGATTACCTGAAAAAGCCGTTCGGCATGGCGGAACTTATTATCCGTATCAAGGCATTATTGAACAAAATAAGTGTCCGTAAGGAAGAAAGCAGCAACTTCACGCTCGGACAATATACATTCGATTCCATCACACAAACGCTCCAGTACTGCGGAGAAAAGCAATTGCTGAGCAACCGCGAATCCGAAATACTGAAACGCCTATGTGAAAACAAAGACCATGTGCTGCCCATGAAAGACGTCCTGTTGGAACTTTGGGGAGACGATTCGTTCTTCAATGCCCGCAGCCTGCACGTATTCATTACTAAGTTAAGACATAAACTGTCGAAAGACGAATCAATCAAAATACTGAACGTACGCGGGATCGGTTATAAGCTGATCATCGACTGATCTGTTTCAATGCCTGTGCCAACTGGTCCGGGCATGACGTTCCACGCTCGCGGCAATCAATGCCTTCCAGACGCCGGATAGCCTCGCCGATTTCCATTCCGACCAGCAGTCTGGACAAACCTTGTGTATTTCCTTGGCAACCACCAATGATCTGTACATTTTTAATTACGTTGTCCTCCGAGTCGACAATCATCATTTTAGAACATACCCCACCAGTCGGAGTATAAGTAACACGTTGTCTATTCATCCTTTTCTACTTCCATTATAATTCATGTAACGGGGCACAAAGATAGAATAATTTAAGACAACTACCAATCCTTAAGTATTGACCTAATTTCACAAAAGAAATAAATTATTCAATATATATCGGGAAGCATAGTGCATTATCCGAAAAGAATGCTTTCCTTTGTACCAACAAACAATGAGAGATTATATCGATTTGATTTTTCACATGTATCTTCTCAATTACATATTGAGCATTTTCATCTCTGATAAATAACTTCCTTACATTCGATTATTGAATTATTAATTTTTTTATTTTTATATTTATGAACATGTATATTGGTAACCTTAGCTATAACGTTAGGGAATCGGATTTAAGAGATGTAATGGAAGAGTTTGGAACAGTTGATTCTGTAAAACTTATCATCGATCGCGATACAAGAAGGTCTAAAGGTTTTGCATTTGTCGAAATGCCGGAAGATTCCGAAGCACAAAACGCAATCAGAGATTTGAACGGAGCCACTTACGAAGGCCGTCAGATGGTTGTAAAAGAAGCACTTCCAAGAAATTAAATTCACAGAATTATAAAAGTTAAATCAAAAAGGATACCCGGAACCGGATATCCTTTTCTTGTTTATTCCATCTATCATTTTAAGTAATTCCTTTTTTCCTAAAAGATTTGTACCTAACTTTGCGAAAATAAATAACAACAGCATGACATACGAAGAGACGCTACACTATCTATATACCAGTATTCCCGTTTTTCAGAATGCCGGACCTTCAGCCTACAAACCCGGATTAGGAACCAGCATCGCACTGGACGATCACTTAGGCAATCCGCATAAAGCATACAAAACAATACACGTAGCCGGTACGAACGGGAAAGGCTCCGTCAGCCATCTCTTGGCCGCGATCCTGCGTCAGTCGGGATATAAGGTCGGGCTTTACACCTCTCCGCACCTGGTCGACTTCCGCGAACGGATACGGGTAAACGGACAAAAGATACCGAAAGAATATGTCATCGACTTCGTAGAACGCCATCGTTCTTTCTTTGAGACTCTCGATCCTTCCTTCTTCGAACTGACTTCCAGTATGGCATTCGACTATTTCCGTGCCGAGAAGGTGGATTATGCCGTAATCGAAGTGGGCATGGGCGGTCGTCTGGACAGTACCAATATCATCACTCCCATCCTAAGTATCATTACGAACATCAGCCTGGATCATACCCAGTTCTTAGGAGATACGGTCGAAAAGATTGCCTTTGAGAAAGCCGGAATCATCAAAAAGGATGTCCCGGCGTTGATCGGAGAAATAGACCGGCACAGTGTGGCACAAGTTTTTGCAGACGCAGCAGTCAAAGCCGGCACATTGGTTTATTTCGCTCAGGACGAAGGGCTGCTGAAAGAGTCATATCTGATGGATACAGGCGAATGGTATCTGGATTCTGCGGAATACGGACAGCTATTCGGTGAACTGGGTGGCGTCGTGCAGTTCAGGAATGCCACAACCGTATTGGGGGCCATTAATTTGCTGAATACAATAGGTGTAAACATTCCGACCGAAGCAGTACGGGAAGGTTTCGAACATGTGGTCGAATTGACAGGGCTGATGGGGCGTTGGCAGGTTTTGCAGGAGAATCCGAAAGTCGTATGCGACACTGGGCACAACGTCGGAGGATGGCAATATCTGAACATCCAACTGGAAGAAGAACTGAAGCGGCATAAGTACCTCTTTATGATCGTCGGCATGGTCAACGACAAAGATATCGACGGCGTGTTGGACCTGATGCCGGAAAAAGCCTTTTACTTCTTCACGCAAGCATCCGTGCAACGGGCAATGCCTGCGGAAGATTTTGCAACAAAAGCAATCTTCCACGGTTTATCGGGCACAATCTGCGATTCCGTGCAGGAAGCCGTGGAAAAAGCATTGGCGCGAGCCGGACAAGACGACATCATCTTTATTGGCGGAAGCACTTTCGTCGTGGCGGACGCCCTACCCTTGTTCTTGAAAAGAGACAAATAACATAATTCAAAAACAAATATCATGACAGAACAAATTCAGAGAAAACTGAGCGAATCGAAGACGGCAAGATGGTCCGTACTGGCGCTCGTCGCATTCACAATGCTCTGCGGATACTTCATCACGGACATGATGGCTCCGCTACAGGACTTACTACAAACCCCCGTCGAAGGCGGCGGACTGGGATGGACAGCCAATGAATACGGTAAATTCACCAGTGCTTACGGTTGGTTCAATGTATTTTTCCTGATGCTGATCTTCGGAGGTATGATCCTAGACAAGATGGGCGTACGCTTCACTGGTTTGATGGCGACCAGCATCATGCTTATCGGCGTTTTCATCAAATGGTTCGGTATATCACACAACTTTGACGGTGCAACCGTTACCGTTTTCGGTTCGGAGTACGGATATCCATTGGTAATTGCGTCATTAGGATATGCTTTGTTCGGCGTAGGCGTTGAGATCGCCGGTATCACCGTTTCCAAGATCATTGTAAAATGGTTCAAAGGCAAGGAAATGGCCCTGGCAATGGGGTTGGAAATGGCTTGTGCCCGTATCGGTACGGGGTTAGCTATTGGTGTTACGCCTTTGTTGAGCCGCGCATTCGGCAATTCCATCAGCATGCCAATCTTCATCGGCCTGATTCTGCTTTGTATCGGCCTGTTATCCTTCATTGTATTCGTAATCATGGACAAGAAACGTGATGCAGAAGATGCAGCCGGTGCTACCGGAGAAGAAGAAGCAGAAGAGCCGTTCCGTTTCGGTGATATCTTGGATATTATTACATTAAAAGGCTTCTGGTATATGGCACTCCTTTGCGTACTGTTCTATTCAGCCGTCTTCCCCTTCTTGAAATATGCCCCGAACCTGATGATTAACAAATTCAATATCGATCCCGAATGGTCCGGTGTCATTCCGGCTTTGCTGCCATTCGGCAATATTCTCTTAACTCCGTTCTTCGGAAACTTGTACGACCGTAAGGGAAAAGGAGCCACTATCATGATTATCGGTTCCATTATGCTGATATTTATCCACTTCACATTCTCCATTCCGATGCTGGACAACTGGCTGGTCGCTCTGATACTGATCCTGCTGTTGGGCATCGCATTTTCGCTGGTTCCTTCCGCCATGTGGCCTTCCGTTCCAAAGATCATCCCGGAAAACAAATTGGGAACAGCCTATGCGCTGATATTCTGGGTACAGAACTGGGGATTGATGGGAGTTCCGTATATAATCGGTATCGTTTTGGATCAATATTGTATTTCCGGAGAGATCAACGGTAAACCGACCTACGACTATACGATCCCGATGTTGATCTTCACTGGTTTCGGAGTCTTAGCACTCGTAATCTCCCTGTTGCTGAAACGTGAAGACCGTATCAAAGGCTACGGCCTCGAACTCCCTAACATTCAGAAAGATGCAGACAAAGTATTGGCTGAAGAAATGATTGGCGAAGGGCAGAGATAAGGATAAATCCTTATCTAAAAGATTATAAGGAAGGAAGGTGTTTTGGAACACCTTCCTTTTTTATTACCGGATTACGATTTTATACGTACCCTCTCCGATCTTCACAAGATACATACCTTTACTCAAATGTATCTGCGTACTTCCTGCGGATACATCCTGTTGCTCGTACAGAAGTCCGGAAAGCGTATAGACGCTGATGGTTTCCGCTTTCGGGAGATAGATATGCAGGGTAGAACCGATAGCTTGAACCTTTGTCTCTCCTTCAATCGTTGCATTGCCCGTCGGATCGTCTTTTATGATGCCTTCGATCGTTATTTCCGTATCTTCCTCTATATTCCGGATGATGTATTTGCCATCGCTTTCACGAGGTTCCACAACTATGCCGTTGGCTTTTACTACTGGCTGTGAACTTTCGTAACCTTCATGAAGCGTCAGGGCAAAGCTGAACGAATAGCCTTCCTCGACGGTCCGTGTACCGGCTTTCGGATTGGTGGTGACACCTTCCACTTCGGGGAGGGTAACGGTATAGTAAGTCGGGGCAGGCGGAACATACGTACTTTTGAAGGTAGCCTTGAAGGTCACTTCATTTTCAGGCATCACATAGGTTCCGTTGTTTGCCAATGCCACTCCCTGACCATCTTTGGAAGTGACAGTGATCGTTTCCAACCGATAGCCATTAGCCGGAGTTGCCTGGACTGTCAATATCGTCTTATCGGCAACCTTGTCGTTAGATTTGATTTCGATATCGCCGGCTATTACTGTAAAGATATTTCCGTTACCCGGATCTACGACCGTGATCAAATAGGTCTTTTGCAAATCCTGTCCTCCTTCGGTCTTGGCCTCAGCACCTTCTTTCACGACAACAGTTCCTTCATTACTCAAGCCGGAAGTGATAAGAGTAGTGTTTGTCTCGGACACAATGACCGCACCATTGCCGACTTGAATCCCTTTATCGCTACTTCCATTCGTATTGGTCGATGTGATCGTTGTCGATGCATCTGTAATGGTCAGGATTCCGTCGTTCCGGATAGCGTATTGGTCGGCATTTCCTGTCTTTACTTCCAAGTTGCCGCTAAAAGAGACGTTCGCTCCGTTCTCGATTGTCAGAGCCGGAGCTGCGGTCGATGTCGAGTTGATCTTTGCGCTCTCGAAGATCAAAACACCCTGTGCGGTGTTATCGATCAACATGCGTTTACCATCGGCAAGGGTGTTCTTGATTGTACCGTTGAAAGAGGTTGCTGCCGTAACGTTTTTTGTAATGGTGGCTTCCGTATATTTCCAATCATCACCATCCTTCGAGATCGTGACATCATTGCTCCGCTGGGACAAATCCAACGGTTGGACTTCCGTTTCCACCGTTATATCAGCATCAGCGGACAAGGTCAGTTTTTCACCGCTCGTTATCGTTTGACCGTTATTTTTGAGAATGGCAGTAATACCCGCATCTGCGGGAGCGACAGTAACGGTCAACTGGGTATTCTCCGGAGCCTGGTCGCCATCTTCCAGCTTGACATCTTGCTCTTTAAACTTATCCCATATGACAGACAAAGTTCCGAGTTTCCGGTCCGGTTCCGTGATGTTTACCGTATAAAGGGTTTCGCCATCCTTTTTCAGACGATAGGTTTTTCCGGCTTTGTAGACAGGGGCAGTAATGACACTGCCAGCTTCCATCTTTACATATTTGGCGAATGTAGTGGTTTTGGGAAGATTGCTTGCAATTACCAACGGTGTGTTAGCCGAGAAATCCTCCCTGATTTTGTGAAGCAGGATTCCGGTCCCGACCAATTTGCCATTCCCGCTTATGTTTACCGGATGTGCGGGATCAAGACTAAAACCATGCAAAAGGAACATTCCGTTCTCTATGGCCTGAGGTTCTTTAAAGTTGACAACCGAATTATTGAGGACGATATCTGTAAAACCCTCAATCATAGGAGTTACATATGGAGTGCTTTCATTCCCTACTCCATCAAACGTCAACGTACAGCTTTCGTAGACATTCTCTGAAACAGAAGCTCTGTTCCCAGACTGAAGGCCAGCCGTGACCGTACCTCCTTTTATGACGATATTCATACTTCCTGCAACAACGCCATCCAAAGCACCTGCAATTTGATCATTTATCGCTCCTAAGATCTGTGTTTCTCCATCATTGAACGTGACAGTCACATCACCTCCGATATGGGCTGGATTATAAGGGCTTTCCACATACCCGCTACCATATATATGATTGTATTTTCCTGTATTTATCGTAACTTGGGTATTCCCTGTCACATCCGCATACAAACCTCCTCCAAAAACCGAAACTTCTCCATTCGTCAACCCAGACACATGTACTTCCGTTTTTCCGACTTTGCCGAGATTCGCATCCCTGCTATCGCCTTGCCCACATTTTTTCCCAAATCCCCCTCCGTAAATCGTACCGGAAAAATTGCCTCCGGTCACGATCACTTTAGAAAGTCCTGTTACCTGCCCAGTAAAACAACCTCCATATATGCCATACGCAAAAGTTCCACCGGAAACATTTACTTCCGTATTTCCACAAGTACCGGAATCACTACCTCCAAATATATTTTCAGTAATGGCAGCCGTGTTGGAAATAGTCAGTTTGGAAATGCCGGTCACATTCCCTTTTTCACCCCCTCCATAAATCCAGCAGGTAGTACCTCCCGACATAACGACTTCCGTATTGCCACATGCACCTTCATACCCCCCTCCGAAAATAGATCCGTTAACCGTTCCGCCACTCATTGTTATTTTAGCAGTTCCAATGACTGCTCCGGTAGAACCGCTACCGCCACATATCCAGCCGAACTGGCCACTTTTGATCGTAATGTCGGAACTTGCCACATCACTCGATGAATCTGTTCCTCCCCAGATATTCCGAATACCGGCAATATCATTTCCTCCAGAAGTATATTTACTCACAACAGTAACTCCTTCGTCAAACGTTAACGCATGCCCGTTCGCAGCTATCTGCCATACCTGAAGCGTAATGTTCTTAAACGTCAATGGAGCCAACATTTGCAATCTCGTAAGATAGCTATCTTCATTAATGTAGGCGAAATTGATCAAAGACGTACTCCCACTAATCGTACACGCTTTAGATGGCATTATCTTTGCATCCATTACATGATTCAACAATACGATATCGAACGAAGTCTCTGTCGCATTTGAATTGATCGCCGCAACAGCATTAGCCCAAGTATCGTATTCCGTACCATTTACCGAAACAGCATTACCTCCGCTTTTAGTCATACGGGGCATTACCGGCTTTTGTGACGACACAACACTGGTTGAAGAGCTGTTCCTTCTCTCCATCGGGATTTGTGCCCCAGCTCCCTGGCTTCCTGCCAGACATAAAAAAGACAGCATCAATATCGTCACACGCGCTGTCAAACTCTTTAAGTACCTATTTTTCATATGCTATAATTATTATGTAGTTTATACTTGTTTTATTACGGCCATCGTATAAAAAGGGGAACATCAGAGTTCGCCCGGCCTTTCTTCATCCTCACCTACCCTCAGTTTATAAGGGAAGCGATTACGGCGTACCTCTTTAAGGACGGTTTTACTAACGGGGTGAGTTGCGAGTTGACCTTTGCGGTCACGACATCTGTAACGGCAGTGATTGTGGGTAGATTTTCCTCCTTTGCAGGATCAAAAGTGGCTCCCGGCCCGATAAACGGCCCGTCGACTCCGAGGGAGTTGTTCATAAAGCCTAATTCCACGGTAGAACCAGAGTACATCTCTTCTTTCGCCGTCTCTTCTAGATCGTTGCACATGCTCTCATACTCGGCAGCAGTGTATTTGCTCCCTTTGGCTGCCCTTATCCGGCAAAGGTCTTTGATAGAGCGGTTTGCGACATAGGTTACATTGTATGTGAAGTCATCCTCACGTTCGGTCAGTACGTTAGCTACCAATTTGCCTGTGATACTGCGCTTTTTAGGTTCGTTTACCATGATATTTTAATTTAATTAGTTCGTTATGAACTAAGTCGATTACTAAAAATCAAGGCCTGATATGTCTCTTGAAATCGGCTACAATAAAGGGAAAGACGATAAAATACCAGCGGTTAGTCACCCTTGTTTATACCCAAACCGGAGATTCTAAGTATAATTTAATCCGTCCACAGGCAAAATAAACACAGAAAATCCCTGATAAATAACAACTATATATAAGCTATTACAGGATATTTACTATCTTTGCCAACAGTATGACCGTAGTTCATAACGAACTAAGTCAGTATTCCTCTCTTCTGCAAACTTGTCAGATTCACATTCTATCAACCATAATTTGCCACAGTTACCACTTGATTTGTATGGAAAAGTTTGTATTAATACTTACATTTGCCAATCATTAAAAAAGAAACGTATGATCAGTTTTCCTAATGCCAAAATAAATCTGGGGCTGAATGTTGTTAGCAAACGTCCCGATGGCTACCATAATATCGAAACTATCTTCTATCCGATCCCGGTGAAAGATGCGCTGGAAATAGTCAGAGCCGATACATTCTCTTTCACACAAACGGGAATACCGGTAGATGCTCCAATAGAAAAAAACTTGGTTGTCAAAGCACTGAATCTGCTGAAGTCACAGTACGAAATCCCGGAACTGGAAGTCCATCTGCTGAAAGCTATTCCCTTCGGAGCCGGACTTGGCGGAGGCTCGGCCGATGCTGCCTTTATGCTGAAGTTGCTGAACGACTATTGCGGACTTCATATCCTGGAAGACAGCTTGGAAGAACTTGCCTCCTCCATCGGAGCGGATTGTCCGTTCTTTATCCGCAATATGCCGGTATTCGCATCCGGCACGGGAAATATCTTCGAAACGGTGGAATTGTCGCTGGCAGACTACCATCTCTGTCTAGTCAAGCCGGATGTTGCCGTCTCGACACCGGAAGCCTATTCGATGGTGACGCCCGCAGCTCCGGCTATCTCTTTGAAAGAAATCATCCGGAGACCTGTCGGAGAATGGAAAGAATTGATGGTAAACGATTTTGAAAAAAGCGTATTCCCGAAACATCCAGTCATTGCAGGGATTAAAGAAACGCTGTATGAAAAGGGAGCCGTCTATGCATCTATGTCCGGCTCCGGCTCTTCCGTGTTCGGACTGTTCAAAGAGGCGACAGACCTCAAAGGCTTGTTTGCCGATTGTTTTGTCTGGGAGGGACAACTGCCATGAACAAGGTAGCGGATTTCTCCGACACCCTTGCCGACCGGTGGGATGAGCTTTGCTACCATGATCCGGAAAAGCTGAACGACATCCTGCGACGGACCGGCCTGCGGAAAGGACTCCGTATATTGGACATAGGATGCGGGACAGGCGTATTGGAAAGTTATCTCCTGCCCTATTCCCCCTTACAAATCGTGGGAGTGGATATCTCTCCGGGGATGATCGAAAAGGCACGAAGCAAATACGCGACACCTATCGTCGACTTCCGTTGCCAGGACGTACGGGACATACGGGGAGAATCTTTCGACTATATCATCGCCTACAGTGTTTTCCCCCATTTCCAGGAACCAGAGAAACTGATCTCCCATTTAGCCGGACTACTGCTGGTTGGCGGCAAACTGGTGGTCTGCCACAGCGAAAGCCGCGACAGGATCAACGGACACCATGACAAGCATGCCGGAAAACTCTCGGAAGGATTGCCTCCCGTGGAAGAATTGGCACGCATGTTATCCCCTTTCTTCACTGTCAACACGATGGAAGACAGTGACCGACTCTATATGATTAGCGCCACCCGCAAACAGACATTCTAAATATACATGATACATGAATCAGAAGATTAAACTTATCCCGTTACTCCTCTTTTCGGCTTTCGCCACACAAGCGGCAAAAGACGTTAAAGTGATGCAGTACCTCCATGCCGGGCCGATTACGGTCAACAAACCGATCCTGACAGACAGCTTGAACGTCGATGGCAAACCTTTCGAAGCGAAAAACCTGGTCAAGTCGACTATCCCGTTCGGCCGTGCCCTCGGCAATGCAGCCGTTATCGACGCGGATACCGCCGGACTGATTACCGTCCCGACGCCCGAAAAAGGATATGCCTTGCATCTCTATTCGTTCTACCTAAACAGCGACCGTTACACGAAAGGTTCGCTGGAGGTTTCCGGGGCGGGTACATTCGAAGTGTTCGTCAACAATAAACCGGTCGGCGCCACTTCCGAGTTGGCTTTGGAACCGCACCGTTATGAAGTGGTAATCAAATATCTGACAGCCGACACCGATACCTGTCCGTCCACGCTGACAGCCAAATTTAAGAGCGAAGAGGAAGCAAAGGTCATAGCCTCCCTCGATCCTGAAAAGCGGTACACGCCACGCGATATCCTGGAAGGAACGCAATTCCGGGGAACGAGCGTTTCACCTGATGGAAAATATGTATTGGTAAAATATTACACCCGTATGGAAGGTGGGAAAAGCGAACAATACGCCCAATTGCGGGATGCTGCGACCGGACGGATTTTATTGCAGGACAAAGGGTTTATCTTAACTGCCGACTGGATGCCGACGAGCAGCAAGATGTATTTCACCCGTACCGGAATGAACGGGAAAGAGTTGGTAACCGTTGACCCGGCTACCATGCAGGAGGAAATCTTGGCGGAAAATCTGCCGGAAGGCAGCTTCAGCTTTACTCCGGATGAAAAGACATTGCTCTATACCATCCAGGAAGAGGGACCTAAAGACGGACCGGATATGCTCCGTATTCTGGAACCGAACGATCGTCTGCCGGGGTTCCGCAACCGTTACTTGATCTGGCGCTACGATCTTCAAACCGGTTTATACGAGCAGTTGACATACGGGCATAACAATACCTTTATCAATGATGTCAGTGCCGACAGCCGTTACCTGCTGTTCAGTACCAATGAGCAGGATTACACTTCACTGCCCCACTCCAGCAATTCCATGTATAAGTTGGATTTGCAGAGCATGGCGGTCGACACCTTATGGGAAAGAGCCAAATACATCAATGGGGCGACCTTCTCACCGGACGGCAAGCGGTTGATGGTATTCGGTTCCGGCAATGCCTTCGACAATATCGGCCTGAACATCAAAAAGGGGCAGATATCCAACACCTACGACGGACAGCTTTTCCTGTACGATCCGGCAACGCGGAAAGCGAAAGCGCTTACCAAAGACTTCAATCCGAACGTCACAAGTGCACAATGGAACAAATTCGACGGACAGATCTATATGTTGACGGAAGACCAGGATTACCAGCGTGTCTATACCTGCAATCCGGCCAACGGGAAAATCCGCCGCCTCGACCTGCCGGAAGACGTCATTTACAACTACTCGCTAGCCGAAGCCGCTCCGGTCATGTATTACTACGGACAGAGCGTATCCAACGCCAACCGCCTGTACAGCTACAACACCAAGAGTAAGAAGACACAACTGATCTACGACTTGTCGGCTGACAAACTGAAAGACATCCAATTCGGAGAAGTGCACGACTGGAATTTCACCTCTACCGACGGGACCATCATTCAAGGGCGCTATTATCTCCCGCCCAACTTCGACGCATCCCGGAAATATCCGATGATCGTCTATTATTATGGCGGAACCTCTCCCACTAACCGTGCGTTGGAATTCAGCTACTCCATGCACATGTATGCAGCCCTCGGCTATGTGGTCTACACTCTGAACCCAAGCGGCACGACCGGCTTCGGACAAGAGTTCGCCGCCCGTCACGTAAACGCCTGGGGAGACAAGACCGCCGATGAAATCATCCAGGGAACAGAACAGTTCTGCAAAGAACATTCGTTCGTCAACCCTAAGAAAATCGGTTGCGCCGGTGCCAGCTATGGCGGTTTCATGACACAATACCTGCAAACAAAGACCGACCTGTTTGCAGCCGCTGTCAGTCATGCGGGCATCAGTGCCTTGAGTAGCTATTGGGGTGAAGGTTACTGGGGATATGGATATTGCTCGGTTGCCAATACAGGCACTTATCCGTGGAATAATCCGGAGTTCTATACCAAACATAGTCCGTTATTCAATGCCGACAAGATAAAAACACCTCTCCTCTTGCTTCACGGAAATGCAGACACGAACGTGCCCGTCGGGGAAAGCATCCAGATGTTCCTGGCTCTGAAACTACTTGGAAAAACAGTCGAGTTCGTACAGGTAGACGGAGAGGATCACGGTGTTGCGGATTATAAGAAACGTCTCGAATGGCAGAACACCATCTTTGCCTGGTTCGCCAAATACCTGAAAGACGAACCGCAATGGTGGGATGCGCTTTATCCGGAAAGGCATTTATAAAACAGAATGAGATGAAGCAAGTTATCGATTTAGACAATTGGAACAGAAAAGAGCATTTCGCTTTCTTTTCTGCATTCGACGACCCTTTTTTCGGGGTTACAACTCTTGTGGATTTTACTGATGTCTACAGACAAAGTAAAGAACAGAATGTTTCTTTTTTCCTTTATTCCCTTCATTTCTTACTGAAGTGTGTAAACGAAACCGATGCATTCAAATTACGAATAGAAAAAGACTCGGTAGTCCGTTATGATACGATCCATATCTCTCCGACTATTGGGCGTGAAGACGGGACTTTCGGTTTCGGCTTTTTTGAATACGATCCGGATATCGATCTGTTTATCCAAAAAGCAACACAGGAAATAGAAAGGGTTAAGAACGGAACAGGATTGTCTTTTTCCAAAAATACAAGTAGACAAGATGTTATCCGCTATTCGGCATTACCTTGGTTCGCTTTTTCCGAAATGAAGCATGCCACATCTTTTAAGAACGGAGATTCCGTTCCGCGTATTTCTACAGGGAAATTGATGCAGGAGAATAGCAAATACTTGTTGCCCATTTCGGTCTGTGCACATCATGGACTTATGGACGGACGAAACGTTGCTGAACTTATCCGGAAATTATCGGATAATCAAACTGCACTGTAATCAATAAAAAAGAGTATGCCAAAGGAGGAATGGAAAATCCTTTCGGCATACTCTTTTAATAAATATCTATAACCTGATAACCTAAATCTTTTTACCTATCCCTTCATTTAATATTCGGATTCAATGCGTACCACTCGGAGATCGGAGGCAAAACACCCATTGCGATCACTTCGTCGCGCAATGCGCAAAGATGTTCGTAGCTCTTTTCCAAAGCAGCTTCTTCTTCCGGAGTTCCTTTTACTTCTTTCAATGCTACGCCGTCTTTTGTAATGGAAGTTTCCCACGCCATCATGATATGGTCGAACTTGCCATTGGAGACATAAGCGCCGGCAGGCCAGCGGAACGGTTTACCGCCCATAGCGGCAGCAATCATCTCGATGGAAACATAAGACGGGCTTTGGAAAGAAGAACGGCCGCGCAAAGCAATGATATTGGCGCCACCTTTTGTCACCTTCGTCTGGATTTCAGCCCACTGGTCTTTAGTCAAGGCATCCGTGCCGATCATGCCAGCCAACGATTTGCCTTCCACTTTCGCAGTAGAAGCGTAAACAGCCATTTGTTCGCCATGGCCGCCGTATGTACGGCAGTTCTCTACAACATCCATAGATACGCCGAAATGTTTAGCCAGTTCGCTACGCAGGCGGGTAGAGTCCAAAGCAGCCAAAGTCGTCACCTGCGAAGGTTTCAAACCTGAATACAACAGTGTGATCAAACCGGTGATATCGGCCGGATTGAAAATAACTACGATATGCTTGACATCCGGACAATAAGCCTTTACGTTCTTACCGAATTCTTCGGCGATAGCGGCATTTCCTTTCAGCAAGTCTTCACGGGTCATTCCTGCCTTACGGGCAGCCCCACCGGAGTTTACGATATATTTAGCACCAGTCAGCGCTTCTTTGATATCGGAAGTAAAAGTGATATTAACACCTTCGAAACCGCAATGGAACAACTCTTCAGCCACCCCTTCCAAACCAGGAGCGTACGGGTCATACAAACAAATATTAGAAGTAAGTCCCATCATGATGGCTGTCTGAGCCATATTCGAACCAATCATACCTGCTGCCCCTACGATCGTGAGCTTTTCGTCTGTCAATGTTTTCATATTGTATTGTTTTTTTAATGATATGTTTTCTATTAAAACATTTCCGGCTACTATAAAGTTCGCTTGCAAACTTTATTTTTCCTTTTATTTGCAAAGGTAAAAGATTTCCATACCCCTTGTACATCATTAATTCCTATCACCCATAAGCAAAAGTTATAACTTGAGCCCGTCATGACAGACAGAATATAATTTGTATCTTTGCAGTCATGAGAACATTCAGACCGGAGGCATGGCTGCCTACAACAAAGAAAGAAGTTGAAGCCCGCGAATGGGACTATATAGATGTGATACTTTTCAGCGGTGACGCATATGTGGACCATCCTTCATTCGGAGCCGCCGTCATCGGGCGGACACTCGAAGCGATGGGACTGCGTGTAGCAATCGTTCCGCAACCGGACTGGCGTGGAGACTACCGGGATTTCAAGAAGTTAGGAGCCCCTCGCCTGTTCTTCGGAGTTTCTGCCGGAGCGATGGATTCGATGATCAATCACTATACGGCCAACAAACGCCTACGCAGCGACGACGCTTATACTCCGGACCGTCGTGCCGGCATGCGCCCGGATTATCCCAGCATCGTTTACACGAAGATACTGAAAGAAATCTACCCGGATGTTCCCGTCGTATTAGGAGGTATAGAGGCTTCCCTGCGCCGAGTCACACATTACGATTACTGGCAGGATAAGCTGCTCCCCGGAATCTTGAAAGACAGCCCGGCGGATTTACTGATATACGGCATGGGAGAACTTCCCCTGAAAGAACTGGTCAGTCGGTTACAAGCCGGAACTCCCTTCCATGAGATTAAAGATATACGGCAAACGGCTTATTTGGCGGATACGGTAGAACCGCTACCAGAAGATATCAATCTCTTTTCCCATGAAGAATGCCTGCGCGACAAGCTGAAACAGGCCAAGAACTTCAAACATATAGAGGAAGAATCCAACAAACAGCAGGCTTCCCGCATCCTGCAAAAGGTAGGCAAACAGACGATAGTCGTCAATCCTCCTTTCCCGCCTATGACGGAAGAAGAAACTATGGAAGCCGCCAACTATATTTTTCAGCAGGGTAAGAGACTGGAAAGTCTGTCCTTCAAACTGCTGGAGCTGATCGTGACAGACAAGCAACAGTACCAGTTCCGTATGATCTCCGTGGAACGATTGGTGAACGAGGCCGTAAGGCTTACCAGAGAGAAGAGAGAAGAACGGAAGATTGCTCTCCATCTTGGATTGGAAGAAGGAGAAATCTTTGGAGAACGGGATCTGCTGTTATCTGTCCTTGTGAACCTGTTGGATAATTCCAGAAAAGCAGTCCGAACAGGCGGTCGAATCCAGATTCTTGGACGAAATTATGGAAAAACATATGAATTATGTATCAGTGACAATGGATGTGGTATGGATGCAGGAGAATCACAACGGATCACAGAAGCTTTTTATATGATTGATAAATCCAGAGCCAGAAGGGAGGGCGGTGCCGGTCTTGGTATGACGCTTTGCAGCCGAATCCTGACACTTCACCATGTGAGATGGAAGATATTCAGCAAACCAGGTAAAGGAACGGTTATTGTAATCCGGTTTCACTGCGAAAGGGAGGCGACGGACGATGAATAAGCTCTTGAATCAAAAGCTTTTATTTTTGATCAGTCTGTTCTGCGTAGTGACCGTAACTCTAGGAGCAGTATTTCTTCCAAGATATTTAAGCCGTGGACTTGATAAAAGCCATCTTAACAAGGTGACCGTTTCAGACCGATCACACTTTTCTTATCTGGAGCAGAGCAGTGGTGGGATCATAGAAAATATTCAGGCACTGTCTTTTATGAAAAACGAATCAAATCTGATGCTGCTCAGTGATATGAAAGCAGATACTGCACGTCTGAATACAGATCTTCTGGAAAATGTCTACAACCAGGCTATGATAGCTTCAGAGTATGGCATGCTCCCATGGTTAGGAGTAGGTGATTACAAAACGCTTCGAAAATCTTCTTATGATGTTGTCACAGACTGGGAGGATGATATTC
>ERZ780149.1222-NODE-1222-length-29219-cov-3.302976_pt1 | contig 29219 bp, 27 predicted proteins | sample MGYA00511367_ERZ780149 | MGnify/ENA primary metagenome ERZ780149 (study PRJEB29588, sample SAMEA2153852) | human gut metagenome | biome: human gut; feature: human-associated habitat; material: faeces | place: Denmark | collected 2008/2010 ... | reverse complement strand
AAAAAAACAGGTTGCAATTTTATTAGAAACCTGCAACCTGGCAAGCATGACAAAAATGTTTTAGCCCCATAGCTTTGTGCCGCTACCTTTCGATAACTTTACCCAATATTTTACTTTATTATACTACATAATATTTAAAAGTCAACCGTTTTCAATAAATAAAATTATTTCAGCGATTTTTTCATATATTTATATAACGGTTACAGTTTGCCGAAATAACCCAAACGGAGAGTGTATTATGCTTTTAGAACTGATTTCGCAAATAATATCGCACATATTTTACCTTGCCTTGCATGTAAAAGGCGCGGGGGCGTTTCCCCCGCCACTGTCTTCTAAGCGTGAACAAGAGCTTTTAAGACTTAAAGAACAGGGCGACACAAACGCAAAAAACAAGCTTATAGAGCATAATTTGAGGCTTGTGGCGCACATTGTAAAAAAATATTATACGGTAAACTGTGAGCAGGATGATCTTATTTCTATTGGTACAATAGGGCTTATTAAAGCAGTAAACACCTTTAAACCCGATAAAAAAATACGGTTCGCAACATACGCCGCACGCTGCATTGAAAACGAAATTTTAATGCATTTCAGAAACATTAAAAAGACATCGCACGATGTTTACATAAGCGACCCCATAGACACAGATAAAAACGGAAATGTTTTAACGCTTATAGATATAATTGCCGATGAAAGCAATATTGAAGATGAGATAGATACAAAACTGAAAATTCAAAGGCTTCGTGAAGTCTTTGACAGCACGCTCGACAGTCGGGAAACTCAAATCATAAATATGCGATACGGCCTGAACGGCGAAACCGAACTTACTCAACGGGAAATCGCAAAAAAATTAGGTATTTCACGCAGTTATGTATCACGAATCGAAACGGCGGCGCTTAACAAATTGAGAAAGAAAATCACCTAAAAGCAGCGGTTCAATTAAATACCCGTAAAGTCAAAATCGGGTATAAAGCCCTTGTCGGCGCTTGAAAGCTCTTGAATATAACAGTTGTAAAAACCGCTGTTTAAAATATAGTCTGTAAGTTTTTTGTATTCACGCGACGTTATTTTGCGGTTAATAACAGGCATTTTTTCGGCCGCTCCGAGTGGCAAATATTGGCTCATTAGGCTGAAGTAAGAATTAGGCATATTATTCCTTACCCAATCAAAAATCGCAATTGCGTCGCGTGTTGCCTGAGGCATAAGAAGATGCCTTACAATAATTCCGCCTTGCATAATACCGTTTTTAAATACGCAGTTACTGTGCTGCCTGTACGCTTCAAGCAATGCCGATTTGCAAACATCGGGATAGTCGGGAGCGTTAGAATAAAGGCTTGATTTATTGCTGTCTATATATTTGAAATCGATTAAATATATATCAACATAGTCTTGTAATATTTTGAGTGTTTCAACATTTTCATAACCGCCCGAGTTGTACACAATAGGAATTTTTGGCTTGTAAATATCAAGGGCATTTAATATGCTGTGAACATAATGCGTGGGCGTTACAAGGTTGATATTGTGCGCGCCCTCGCCCTCAAGCCTTTTGAAAATTTCGGCAAGCGTGGCAGACGACACCGCCCTACCCTTGTTTTTAAGGCTTATGTCGTTGTTTTGGCAAAAAGCACAATGCAATGAACACCCGCTGAAAAAGACCGTGCCCGAACCGTTTGTGCCGCTTATAGAAGGTTCTTCCCAAAAATGAAGCGCCGCTCGGGCTATATGCGCGGTTTCGGGCATACGGCATACGCCGCCGATATTTTCTTTTTCGGTACGAAGGGCGTTACACCGTCGTGGGCATTGGTTGCAGAGCATCGGCATTCTCCTTATTATTTTCGGGCAGCTTCGGTTCTAAAATTCTGCGTTTCACAATCAGGTTATCGTAGGTCTTTTTGAAACTGACGCGGCACACATGCTTTTTATTGCAGGATTTGCATATAAAATTCGCGCTGAACCAATTGTTGCGGTAACGCCATTTTGACTGTCTTGTCATCTCGTTTGAGCAATTTTCACAGTGAAATTTAAGAGTTTCTTTGTCAATAAGCCTGTCATTTATGTCGCTTATGTAATAAGCTTTAAAGTACATCCGATTATAAAATTCGGGGTCGGAGGTATCTTTAATAAGCCCCTCAAAAGCAGGAGCATTATAATGCTTTTTAAGCAATGCCGCACAAAGCAGGCTGTCGTCCTTTGCGGTATGCAGATCGTATCTGTCGGTAGTAATACCTAAAATTTCGGCGGCATTTGCCAAAGAAATCTGTGAATTTGATTCATACCCCAACAAACGCAGTTCGCCTTGAATGAATTTTTGCAAATCTAAATATTTGTCAATCTTAAACTTTTGATTTTTGAGTAAATATTTTTCATTTTCGGCAATGGTGTATAGGTCGGAATTGCTCCATGTAATTGTTACGGTGTCATCGCCCAACCAATTATTATAGCGAGAAACAGCCTCGTTAAGCGGAATACCGTCAAGCATCATTTCTTTGGTAATGCCGGTAAGCTCGCTAAACCGCTTTGTTACCTTTTTACTTACCGAAGATTTTACCGTAACATCAAAAATATCAACAATATTGAATTTTTCATCTAATTTAACTGCGCCTATCTGCAAAATTTGGTTTATGAACCGCTTATAAAGCTTATGATAGACACTGTCCCATTCCATATCAAGTATTACATAATTCATCAACGGTTTTTAGCCTCGTGCTTCATACGCAATTCCTTGTTAAGAATCCGTTTGCGGATACGAATACTTTTAGGTGTTACTTCGACAAGCTCATCGGCTTTGATAAAATCAAGCGACTGCTCAAGGCTCATAATTGAAGGTGGTACAAGCTTTAACGCATCGTCCGAACCCGAAGCGCGGGTATTGGTAAGGTGCTTTGCCTTGCAAACATTGCAAACAATATCCTCACTTTTGGGGCTTTCGCCTATTACCATACCTTCGTAAACGGGAACACCCGGCCCGATAAACAATCTGCCGCGGCTTTGGGTGTTGAACAGGCCGTAAGCCGTGCTCTCGCCCGTTTCGTGAACAATAATCGAGCCTGTGTTGCGTTGCTCTATATCACCCTTGTATTCTTCATAACCGTTAAAAATGTGATTCATAATTCCGTTACCGTTGGTATCGGTCATAAACTGTGAACGGTAACCGAGCAGACCTCTTGCAGGTATTAAAAATTCAAGGTGAGACATACCGCCTTCACGGGTGCCCATATTCTGAAGCTCGGCATGGCGTGTGCCGAGACGCTCCATAACGGCGCCGACATACTGTTCGGGAACTTCAATCATAAGAAGCTCGATAGGTTCTAACAGTTTACCGTTTTCATCATGCTTGTAAATAACACTCGGCTGTGAAACCTGAAATTCGTAACCCTGACGGCGCATGGTTTCGATAAGTATTGAAAGGTGAAGCTCGCCCCTGCCCGAAACCTTAAAGGTGTCGGCACTATCTGTTTCCTCGACACGAAGGCTTACATTTGTAAGCACCTCTTTAAAAAGGCGTTCACGCAAATTGCGCGAGGTGACAAATTTACCCTCTTTACCGGCAAAGGGTGAATTGTTAACCATAAAATTCATTGCCAAAGTCGGCTCGTCAATTTTTACAAACGGCAAAGGATCTATACACTCCGTGTCGCAGGCAGTCTCACCTATTTCAAGCTCGTTTATGCCTGCAACCTGAATTATATCACCCACAGAAGCAGTTTCAACCTCGGTACGTTTTAAGCCCTGATACATAAACAGTTTTGCAATTTTTACCCTTGAACTTGTGCCGTCTTTGTGGCAAAGGGCAACGGCTTGCCCTACATTTACACTGCCTCTGATTACTCTGCCTACACCTATTCTGCCGATATAATCGTCATATTCAATGTTGGTAAACAAAATTTGTAACGGCGCTTCGCTATCGCCGGTAGGAGGTTCAATTTCTTTTACAATTTCTTCAAACAAGGGCTTCATATCGGTGCCCTGAATATCGGGAGCATAGGTGGCATATCCGTCACGGCCCGATGCGAAAACAACCGGAAATTCGATCTGGTCCTCATCGGCGCCAAGTTCAATAAACAAATCTAAAACCTCGTCTACAACCTCAATAGGACGCGCCATAGGCCGGTCAATTTTATTTATCACAACTACCGCTTTTTTACCGAGCGCCAATGCTTTTTTAAGCACAAAACGCGTTTGCGGCATACAGCCTTCGAAAGCATCTACAAGCAGTAAGACGCCGTCAACCATTTGTAAAATGCGTTCTACCTCACCGCCGAAGTCGGCATGTCCCGGAGTATCGATAATGTTAATTTTAACACCGTTATACATAACGCTTGTGTTTTTTGAAAGTATTGTTATGCCTCTTTCGCGTTCAAGGTCATTTGAGTCCATAACGCGCTCTTCTACCGACTCATTTTCGCGAAATGTGCCGCTTTGTCGAAGCAGTTGATCGACAAGTGTTGTTTTACCGTGGTCAACATGCGCTATTATCGCAACATTACGTATATTTTCTCTTTTTTCAAGTGCCATTTATAAGTCCCCTATGTTTAAGTTAATTTGTATGTTCTTCTATCCAATTTTTATACCAATAAGCTGAATCTTTAGGAATACGCTGTTGTGTTTCATAATCAACATAAACCAAACCAAAACGCTCAGTATAACCCTTTGCCCATTCAAAATTGTCCATAAAAGACCATTGGAAATATCCGCCGATATCTACACCGTCATCGGTTGCTTTTTCAAGTTCAATCAAATAACGGTTTAAAAAGTCAATTCTATTAGGGTCATGAACTTTGCCGTCAAGCGAAACTACATCATGAGCCGACATACCGTTTTCAGTTATAAAAAAAGGTAATTTATACCTTTCGTAATAAAATCTCGGACCCCAGCGCAAAGATTCAGGCGTAACAGTCCACTGAATTGCGGTTTTACCGTGACCTATTTTGCGAGCAACGATAACCGGATTGCCGTTGCTGTCGGACTTTACTTCTTCACCGTTATAAATGTTACTGCCGAAAAAATCTATCGGCTGATTTATTAGCTTCATATCTTCATCGGTAATTTCCGGGAGATATTCTTTATAGAGTTCAAGTCCGTCCTGCGGATATTTGCCTAAAATTACAGGGTCGCTCCACCAAGATATATTCCACATTACCCCATTGTTAATATAGTTGCATTTAAACATATTCTTACGGGCGGCTTCGATGTCTGCCTCGTTTTCGCTTGAAGGATAACAAACCGTTCCGGTAGGAGCATAACCGATTTTTATAGGCTGTTTTGCATTTTTTCGCAAAGCAATAACCGCGGCACCGTGTGCCTTAAGAACATTATGGCACATTTGAAAAACATCTTTATATGATACTCTTAGCCCCGGAGCATGCGCAGCACCGAGATACGACTCACCGATAAAGCACTGCGGCTCATTGAAGGTTATAAAGTTTTTAACTCTGTCCGAAAATAGCTCCGCAACCCTTGCTGCATAATCAGCGAACCAATTAACGCTGTCATCATTGAGCCAACCGCCTTTTTTATATAGCTCATAAGGATAATCCCAATGAAAAAGCGTTATATAAGGCTCAATACCGTTTTCTAACAATTCGTCAATAAGATTTGAATAAAATTCAACGCCTTTCGGATTCAATTTGCCAACGCCGTTTGGTATAAGCCGCGGCCAACTGATTGAAAAACGGTATGCCTTAATGCCTAACTGCTTCATAAGCTTTACATCTTGTTTATATCTGTGATAATGGTCACACGCAACATCGCCGGTATGACCCTCGCAAATTTTGTTTGGTTCATGCGAAAAAACGTCCCAAATACTGAGGCCTTTTCCGTCTTCATTCCATGCACCTTCAATTTGATAAGATGCGGTTGCGGCACCCCAGACAAAATCTTTTTTAAAACCCATAAAATCACCTAAAAACACAAACTTCGAAATATTATACCACAATCTTAATAAAACTTCAATAATTGTTGACAATCATTTTTATTTTTATTAAAATATTAAAAAACAAGTAAAGAGGAAAATCAATGAATATATTCTTTCATACGCTCGGCTGCAAGGTAAATCAATACGAAACCGAAGCAATGCGTGAAGCACTTTTAAATTCGGGCCATACATCCGACCAAAATTTACCCGCAGACGCGGTAATTATTAACTCATGCACGGTTACTGCCGAAAGCGATCGAAAAACCGGTCAGCTTGTACGCCGTATGCGCCGTGAACAACCAAACGCCGTTATTGTGCTCACAGGCTGTATGGTACAGGCTTTTCCCGAAAAAGCCCAAGAAATAACCGAAGCAGATATTGTTATGGGTAACCGTGATATATCAAAAATAGTAGAAGCCATAGGCAACTACGAAAATAACAGAATTTTTAGTGTAGAGCCTCATCAAAACGGTGATTCATACAACACTCTTTCACTTAATAACTTTAACGAACGCACGCGCGCTTTTATGAAGATACAGGACGGTTGTGACCGCTTTTGCACATATTGTATTATACCGTTTGCACGCGGCAGAGTACGCTCGCGCGCAATTGATGATATAAAGCTCGAAGCGCAAAAGCTTGCCGAAAACGGTTTTTGTGAGATTGTTTTGGTTGGCATCAACCTGACATCCTTCGGCAAGGGTGAAGATTTTGATTTATGCGACGCTGTTGACGCAGTATGTGAAATTGACGGAATAAAGCGGGTACGGCTCGGCTCTTTAGAGCCCGACCATATAACCGACAGTATGCTCGACCGTTTTAAAGCACAATCAAAATTTTGCCCGCAGTTTCATTTGTCGCTGCAATCGGGCTGCGACGAAACCTTAAAACGTATGAACAGGCATTATGACACCGCTTTTTATGAAGATTTGGTAACAAGAATACGAAGAATTTTTAAAGACGCCGCTATTACCACCGATATTATGGTCGGTTTTGCGGGCGAAACCGAAGATGAATTTAACGCAAGTCTTGAATTTGCAAAAAGAATCGCCTTCGCAAGAGCGCATATTTTTGTTTATTCCAGACGCAGCGGAACGGTAGCCGCCGAACTTAAGCCACAAATAAGCAACGCCGATAAGCAAAAGCGCTCACAGCTTATGGCCGAGATAACTCGCAAAACAGAAATTGACTTTTTAAAAGGTCAAATAGGTAATGTATGCCCCGTTCTTTTTGAAAAATACGAAAACGGAAAATCCGAAGGATATACACCCAACTATACAAGGGTTTTAGTCGATACCGAAACGGATATTTCGGGAAAAATTTTAAATGTATTGCTTGAATCGGTAAAAGATGACCACTGTATAGGCAAAATTGTTTAAATTAAGCCTCGAACATAACCCTTCGAGGCTTTAATTTTTTTGCAAAAAAACTTGACAAATCTATATGTTTGATATATTATATTTTAAACGCCGCTGTGGTGGAATAGGCAGACACAAGGGACTTAAAATCCCTCGGTAGCGATACCGTACCGGTTCAAGTCCGGTCAGCGGCACCAAAAACCCTCAGACGATAGTCTGAGGGTTCACTTGTTCACTTTTCATTCTTCACTTTTATATGTTTTCAAGAGATTTTTGGATTGAAATAAAATCGGTAAAAATATTGAATTATAAGTCAAAATATGATATAATGATATAAATAATTTAAGCATTGTGTATCATTTTATCTGTCAAACATAAGTGACGAGCACCGATTAAAAGAGGAAAAAAGTATGACAATACAGGAATGTTATAATAAACTCGGCGGAAGTCTTGAACAGGCAGAGAAGCGTTTGCCGAGTATCAATCTGATCAAAAAATTCGTTGCTAAATTTCCGTATGACAGTTCCTTTTCCGAGTTGTGCTTTGCTATGCAAAACGGCGACGCAAAAGCCGCATTCAGAGCCGCACATACATTAAAGGGCGTATGTGCAAACCTAAACTTTGACAGGCTGTTTTCGTCTGCCGAACTGCTCACGGAATTGCTTCGTGATAAAACAGATACTATTCCGAAAAAAGCCTTTGCATTGTTGGAAAATGTCAAAACAGATTATGAGTTAACGGTGGACGCCATTCGTGCTTATTTAGCGTCGGATGACGAACAGCCGTAATTATAAGCTTTCACATTTCTTAATTTAAATTGAAAATTTGCGGCTGTAGTTCATCGGTAGAATGCAAGCTTCCCAAGCTTGACAGGTGGGTTCGACTCCCATCAGCCGCTCCAGAAAAAACCTTTCTGTTTTCACAGAAAGGTTTTTGTGCTTTATCCAGCTTTTAACTGTAACCTGATCTTATCGCTTATCATAGCAATAAACTCCGAATTAGTAGGTTTACCCTTGTTGTTTTGAATTGTGTATCCAAAATAAGAATTAAGTGTATCAACATCTCCCCTGTCCCACGCCACTTCAATTGCATGCCGTATGGCGCGTTCTACCCTTGAGGATGTCGTGTTGTGCTTTTTTGCAACCGTAGGATAAAGGCATTTTGTTATGGAACCTATTATATCTTCATCCTTTACGGCAAGCATAATTGAATATCTTATGTACTGATAACCTTTTATATGCGCAGGCACACCTAAATCATGCATGATTTCTGTAATAATAAATTCAAGCTGCGTGTCGGTGACAACATTGTCTTTTTTAACAACAAGCGGCGAAATTTCGTTGCTCCAATCAGACAGCTGAATAATTCGCTGCGCCATCATATTTATATCGAACGGACGAAGAAAATAATACGCCGCGCCGGCATCCAGCGCCTGCTTTTCCAGTCTTGGATTATCAAAGCATGACATTGCCATAATCAAGGGCCTATCTTTTTCGTTCATATCTTTTAAAGAGTTAAGCACGCCCAAAATATCAAGCCCCGGCATAAAGACATCAGCTACAACCACATTCGGCTTTTGACGCTGTATGGTTTTAATAACCTCGAAACCGTCTTTTCCGCACAATTCGACTTCCATGCCGTAACCTTTTAATGTTTTTGCACATTTCTGTCCGAATTCCGTTGTATCGTCAGCGATAACGACTTTTAGCTGTTTGTTCATATAAAGCAACCTCTTTCTTTTTTTTATGCCAAAAATTTAGCACATTTTTTTAGTCACGACAATATTTTGAGGCATTTTAGAGGTTAAAACAGCAATGAAACAAATCATTTTTTTGGCTCAAAAATGCAATTTTTTATCATTTTACTGTAATTTTTATACATTTTTTCAAAAATTTTACAATTCATTGACTTTTTAAAAAATTGAAATTTTAAAATTGCAAAGTATGCGTTAATATTACTTTGTATAATTTTGTAAAATTTTATGCCGAGTGACCTGACTTAAACAACAAAAAGAGCGTTCTTTTAAAGAACGCTCCTAAAGCAATAATTACTTGCTTATTTTACCATGCTTGCAACTTCTGCCGCAAAATCATCTACGCGCTTTTCAATGCCTTCGCCTTTTTCCATACGAACAAAGTCGGCAATTTTGATTTCGGCACCGAGTTCTTTTGCAACATTTGCAACATATTTGCCTACGGTTACATCGCCGTCCATAACAAATGACTGCTCAACAAGACAGTTTTCTTTATAGAACTTACCGATTTTACCTTCAACAATTTTAGCAAGAACAGCATCGGGCTTATTAGCCATTTTGGGATCTTCTTTCATCTGTGCGATAAGAATTTCCTTTTCTTTTTCAACAACCTCTGCGGGAACAGAAGCCTCATCAAGATATGCGGGGTTCATAGCAGCAATTTGCATTGCAACATTTTTGCCCATAGCAACAAAGTCGGCGTTGTCGGCCGGAACATTACCGTCAAACTTAACAAGAACGCCGATTTTACCGCCTGCATGAACATAGTTGATAACATTGCCTTCAAAACGAACAAAACGGCGGATTTTGATGTTTTCACGAACCTTAAGGAATAAATCCTGAACCATTTCTTCAACCGTTTTACCGTCTTGTGAGCAAGCGTTAAGCGCGTCAACATCAGCCGGATTTTGAGCCGCGATAACCTTTGCAATTTTAAGTGCAAGCTCTTTAAACTCTTCGCCGCCGGCAACAAAGTCGGTCTCTGCATTGAGTTCTACGGCAACACCGACGCCGTTTTCGCATATGGCACAAACCGTGCCCTCGGCAGCAATTCTGCTTGCCTTTTTAGCCTGAGAAGCGAGACCCTTTTCACGAAGGTAATCAACAGCCGCTTCCATATCACCGTTGCATTCAACAAGTGCTTTTTTGCAGTCCATCATACCGCAACCGGTTTTTTCTCTTAAAGCCTGTACATCTTTAGCAGTAAAAGCCATAATAATATATCTCCTTTTTAGAGTAATATCAGATTAAATTATTCAGCCGCTTCTTCAGCCGATACTTCGGCAACCTCTTCGGCGGTTTCTTCGGCATCGTCAATAGCGGCGGTGCCCATTTCTTCGCCCTGTCTGCCTTCTATAACGGCAGCGGCGATTGTTTCGGCAATGAGCTTAACTGCGCGGATAGCGTCATCATTACCGGGGATAACGGCGTCGATTTCATCGGGATCGCAGTTTGTGTCCACAATAGCGATAATCGGAATACCGAGTTTTTTAGCTTCGGCAACCGCAATTCTTTCCTTGCGGGGGTCAACAATAAACAACGCACCGGGAAGCTTGTTCATGTTCTGAATACCGCCGATAAACTTTTCGAGTTTTTCGATTTCGAGAGTAAGAGTGGCAACCTCTTTTTTGGGAAGAAGGTCGAATGTGCCGTCATCACGCATTGCGCGAAGCTGCTCTAAACGGGCAATACGGGTTTTGATAGTGCTGAAGTTTGTAAGCATGCCGCCGAGCCAACGCGCGTTAACGTATGGCATACCGCAATGCTCCGCCTCTTCTTTAACAGAATCCTGAGCCTGTTTTTTTGTACCTACAAAAAGAATATCGCCGCCGTCAGCCGCAATATCACGGGCAAACAAATATGCCTCGTTAAGCTTTTTAACGGTTTTCTGAAGGTCGATAATGTAGATACCGTTTCTTTCTGTGAAAATGTACTCTGCCATTTTCGGGTTCCAACGTCTTGTTTGGTGGCCGAAATGCACACCTGCTTCAAGAAGTTGTTTCATTGATACAACTGCCATAATTTTTTCCTCCTGAGGTTTTTCCTCCATTCCGAAAGCACCAGACATTGACCCTGTACCGAGATCACACCTCTGCCTGTATCAAACGGAATGTGTGTAATATTTTTTGCCACCTTTACAGTAGCCGAAAGATTATACCATATATTTACTTAAATTTCAAGTGTTTTTTTGCTTTTATTCGTAAACATCAAAAATCTTTTTTGCTCTTTCTTTGATTTTATTGCGAAGTGACTCGGGTTTTATAACCTCAATTTCATCGCCGTAGTTCATAACCCATGTGACAAGACCGTCACTTATTGCGGCTTTAACGGTAAAATCAAAATGCGTGTCGGTTACATTTGTGATAAAAATATCGTTTCCGAAACGGTCGGTTACCTGCTCTAACATCTTGTTTTGACAGCTGAATTTTATACTGTCGGTTTCCCCTCCGAACATTCCGAAAAGCTTTTTTGTATAGTCTGCAACATCAAAGGTGTCGCGGTATTCGCTCACCTCACTAAAATGTCTTATAGGTTCTTCACATATTGAAATCGATTTTATACGGTCAACCCGCAAATTCATAAGGTTATCGTATTTTTCGTAATTGCATATCAGGTAATAATGGTCATCCTGCCAAGTCATTGCATAAGGGCTGACGGTATGGGTTTTATACTCAGTTACAATGTGCTTATCGTTAGATAGAACGCGTTTGCCGTATTTAAACTTTATTTTTTTACCGTTTTTTATTGCCGTATTTATGCAGTCGATATTATAAAAAATTTCTTCATTGTGGGTTTTACTGCTGCCGTCAATATATATGCTGCCTATGTTGCGCTTAGACTGATAACAACTAAGCAGGCTATAAAGCTTTGAAGTTAATTCAAGAGTCTTTTTTTCGCTGATAAACTTGGCGGTTCTAACAGCATCGCTCAAAAGGTAAATTTCAGGCTGTTCAAAATCTCTGCTTGCTAAAAAGTATCCGTTTTTCGGAATTCTTGTATGAATAATATCATATCCGAAGGTAGTAAGGCACTCGATGTCATCGTAGATTGCCTTGCGCTCGGCAGTAATATTATATGACGATAACCTTTCGCATATCTCGCCTGCCGACAAAGGATGTTCTTCATCTGTTAGTTCAGTTAATATTTTAATAATATATAGCAGTTTTACCTTTTGTCCGTTTCTTGCCGCCATAATTCCACCGCCTTAACAAATTCGTTATAACCGCATACCGCATTAACACTGTCTAAAAAAGCGTTGCAGGATATGCCTTTGGGTAAATTGAGGTGCTCTGCAAGGCTGTCACGCAGTTTTGCGCTGTTTACACCGCCCGACAAGCCCAATTTATACAACTGAATTTTAGTGATCTCGGGGGCTTTTTTTGTAACATTCTCCCCTTTAATTCCACTGCGTTCAAGCGCTTCGATAATTGTTTGACTGTCTAACCCTTCAACGCCTAAATAGCCTTGTTTTGAAGGCTTTGTCTTACGCCTTTCTTTGCCCGAAAGTTGCGGTACATAAACATTTATTACAGTTCCGCTTGTGCAAATTTGCTTTATGTGCGAGCGAATAAGAGCGCCTGCGGAATCCGAGTCGGTAATTACGACAATACCGCGCCGAATTGCCAAAAGCCTTATAAGCTCTCGCTTTTCTTTGTTTTTAAAAATGCCGTAACCGTCTGTTGTAAAGATAGTGGCGTCAATAATGTTTTCAAGGGTGATTTTATCATATTTACCCTCAACAATAACCGCCTGATTTAATTTAATCAACGGCCTCACCCTTTGCAAGTATATATACTAATTTCACCGTCAACTGTTCAAGAACGGCGTGCGGGTCGTTTGCAAAAGTTTTTAACGCTTTATCTGCCTTTGTCAGCGCCTCAAGACTTAGCCTTAATTTTTTTGAATCTAACTTTTTTGAGTTTTGAGCAGCACGGTCAAGTAAAAATTCTCGGTTTTGGGGGTATGCAAAATCCTGCACTGTTTGGGCCTTTGTAACCGATGCGTTTTTTGCCGCTGTAACACGGTGTATATCGACATAAGACGAAGAAACAATGTAGAGTATTGACATAGGCTCGATATGCATAAAAAACATATCATTAAGTGTTTTTAAAGCCTCTGAAATGTTACCCGCAAAGATTTGTTTAACATATTCATAAACAGAAGCCTCAACAGATTTTGACGAAACCAAATCAACGGTTTCTTTTGTTATTTCACCCTCCGATACAAAGGCGCAAAGCTTGTCAAGTTCGTTTTTTAATGTGTTTAGGTCGTTACCCGACACTTCTATCAAATAACGCGCGGCTATTTCACCGAGGACGCAACCGCGTTTTTTTGCCCCGTCTGAAAGCATTTTAACTAGCGCCGTGACACTGCGGTGGTTAATTTCGACGCATTTTCCGTTTGCCTTGTTTGCCGCATTCATAAGTCTTTTTTCTTTATTACCTTTTTTAGCGTCAAAATCAATTGCAATAAAGCAAATAATCAAAACACAGCTGTCGTTGGCATTTTTAATAATCTGTAAAAGTCTTTCAAAATCGTCTTTGCTGCATTTTTCAAAATCAAAATCGGATAGCACTACGCTTTTGCGTTCCGCCATCATGGGGAACTGATTTACTGCATCGAAAACCTCTTGCAAATCGGTATTGCCCTCAAATTTTTGAAGGTTGAAAAACTGGTCCCCGTCGGAAGCTTTTTTTGCCAAGGCATCTTGATAGTGCTTTTTAAGATACGGGTCATCACCGTAAATGATATATACAGGCGAAAAATGCTTTGCAGATATATCACGCATAAGTGCGTCTTCATATACCGTCGGCACGAAAATCACTTCCCTTTCTTTTGAATTCATTAAAATACATATATGCTATGATTGCAAAAATAAGTAATATAGCCCACCAAAAAGCACTTTTGGGCAAAACCGCAACCGTTATCGGCAGACGCGCAACTGCATTTACGGCAACGGTTATAAATTTTGAAAAAAGACCCGCTGCAAAAAACAAAGGATAACTTAAAAATTTTATAGGCGGGATTGCCGAAACCGCAATCGCAATTATGTTAAAGCCAAGGGCAAGATTTACCGGCAAAACAACCAAAAGATTTGTAACGGGTGAAACCACAGACACAAAGCCGAAGTTTTTTATTTTTACAGGCAATGTAAAAATAACCGCCGTGACAGAGCACAATGCCGTGCTTATTATTGCTTTTAAAAATTTAGAGGTAATTTTAAATTTTTTAATAAACAGGTTATAATAAAACGGCAACACCCAAACAAGCGCCAGCGTTGATAAAACAGACATTTGAAAAGAAACGTTAAATACAGCAAACGGCGAACTTATAAGCACTGCGGTAACCGAGGCGCACATTGAATTTAACAAATCGCTTTCACGGTTAAAAACGGACGCAAAAGCCGCAAAAATATACATGGTTCCTGCCCTTATTACCGACATACCGAATCCGCACACAGCACTTACAAACAAAACTGAACCCACCGTAATTAAGCATCTTATATATTTGTTATAAAACATTCGGTCAGTTACAAAAAACACCGTCATCATAATTACGGCCAGATGCATACCCGAAATCACAATCAAATGACTGACACCGGTAGATTTTACATTATTTAAGAATGTATCACTCAAAAGCGACTTGTCGCCTACGGTAAGTGCAGTTAAAAAACTGTCTGCTTCATTACCGAAACAGGTGTGTATTGCATTTTTTATATATAAGCGTATGTTGTGAGCTGTTTGGTAAAAATAATTAGACCGTCCGCTCTTTTTAACATTGGTAAGTTTTGCAGTGGCGTAAACGCCGTCGGCATAATCAACTGCTCTGTATTCATCATAAATTTTTATTGAATTTAATTGCAAAGTACCGCTTATTATATCGCCCATTTTAAGATTGGATTTTCTATTGTCAAAAGCAAAGACTTTTATATTTTTTGGAATATTTTTACTGCGTAAAACCTTTAACTCGACTGTATTGAATTTTTCATATTCAACGGTATCATCCGTAACAAGAAAACTGCCTGATACGCTCTGCGAATCAAGCTTTTCAATCTGTTGTATATTCTTAAATTGCAAAATTAAATTTAACAGAAACAAGAGTATAAAAGCCGAAACGGTAATATACTTAATTTTTTTACAAAAAACGCTTACCGAAATAAGTATTAACAGTGATGACGCCGTAATTATAACAGCAAAGCCAAGACTAAACAAAGAAACTGCGGCAGAAACAGAGCAAACAAGCGCCGCATAAAACATAGGCCTTTTGAAAATATTCATCGGTTTATTATTTTAGGCGGTTATTCCATTGTGTAACATTTTTTAATTCGCTTAAAAGCGTTGCATAACTTTGGTGGCGGGTTTTCTCAATTTTTCCGCTGTTTACAGCATCAATAACGGCGCACCCTTTTTCATTTGTATGTGTGCAGGATGAAAACCTACAGTTTCCTATATAGTCCGAAAAATCGGGAAAGCAGTCTGCAAGAGATATTTTAAAGCTGTAAAGGTCGGCGTTTGTTTCAATCGATGAAAAACCCGGCGTATCAACCACAAAGCCGTTTTCGGTTTCGAACAGCTGAGTATGGCGCGTAGTATGCCTGCCGCGTCCTAATTTTTCGCTTACCTCGCCCGTTTTTAGCTTTAAATCAGGAAAAAGTGCGTTTAAAATGCTTGACTTACCGACGCCCGAATTACCCGAAAAAGCGCATATACTGCCGCTTATTTCTTTATACAGCTGTTGTAAACCTAAATTATTTTTAGCAGATACAACAAAGGTTTTAAACCCCGATTTTTTATAAACAGCGTACAGCTCGTCAAAATCACCCATATCGGCTTTATTGAACACAATTATAGGTTCAATGTTATTATAAATAGCCAAAGCCGTCAGATGGTCTATCATAAGGGTGTCGGGCGACGGAGTTTTATACGCCGATACAATAAACAGCTTATCAATATTTGCAACAAGCGGCCGTGTTAAAAAGTTTTTTCTTTGATTTATATTTTCAATAACTCCGTGCACATTATCGGTAGGACTGAATTCTACGCCATCACCCACAACAGGGGAAACTCCCGCCTTGCGAAAGTTTCCCCTGGCTTTACACTCGTATAATCTACCGTCACAGCTGACATAGTAAAAGCCGGAAATTGCTTTGGTAAGTACACCTGTCATAACTAATCCTGACTGCTGCTTGAGTTTTCACTGCTGCTTGAAGGGTTTGATGGCTGACTTGAGGTATTTGAAACATACTTTTTATAATCTTTGCTGCTGCTAACCTCGGTAGTTTTGTCTTTAGAAGCGTCAACATTAACAGTAGCATAGGTGTAGTATTCTTCGTCGGTGCCGAATCTTACTTTAACGGTATATTTTATTTCTTTTGCGGTACCGGTCATTTCTTTAAATGTGTAGGAGCTTTTTTCGGAAAAGTCAAGCTTTTCGCTTTCGCTAATCATTTTTCCGTCTGCCCAAAGTGATACATAACCGGTTTTTTCAAAATCGACAAAATCGCTTCTGATAGCAACGGCAGGGCTGTAAGTGTAGTTAACAACACCAGAACTTACATAAATCTTAATAACGGTGCCTTCCGGCACTTTTTCGCTTGAATTTGCATCAGGCGACTGTGCTATTACATAGCCTTTCGGATACTCTTTATCATTCGAAGTAAGGTCGCGGGTTTCAATTTCAACCGTAAGACCCAGCTTTTCAATGTCGGATTGCGCCTTTTCCTGTGTAAGACCTACAACATTGGGAACATCAAGCATTTTTGTTGCCTTACCTGTGCTTACATAAACCGTAACCTCTGAACCCTCTGCAACAACGGTAGTTCTTGCAGGTTCGGTCTTAATAACAAGTCCTTCTTCAACCTCATCATCAGCAACTGCTTTTACAACTGTTGTGAAGTTCTTTGATTTAAGCTCGGACACGGCATAAGATTCGGTTTTACCGTAAACATCGGGAATTTTTATGTTTGTCTTACCGGTGCTTACATAAAGGGTAATAACAGCACCCTTTTTGAGCTTTTTACCTGCAGACTGCGACTGTTCGCAAACAATTCCGACATCGTAATTTTCGTTTGCTTTGTTTTCCCACTCGATTTCAAACGACTGGTAATACTTGTTTTCCTTAACCTCATCGATAGTCATACCAACAAAATTCGGGCACTCTATTTCTTTACCGGTACCCTTAAAAAGCTTGGGCACAAATATTATTGCAAGAATAATAATCGCAATAATAAGCGCCGAGGCTATACCCGCGAGAATAGGTATCATATTATTCTTTTCTTTTTGTTCTTCATCATTGCCGTTATCTTCATTTTCAACCGCAGAAGCAGGGGTTGACGACATTAACGTATCAACAAATTTTGTAGGCGAATTGTCAACAAAATAGGAATAATCGAATGTAGTGTCGGGGTCTTTTTTAAGCTGCTCTAAATCACAAAGAATTTCAGAAGCCGACTGATATCGGCGTTCTGGATTTTTCTGCATTGCGTGCATTGTAATCTGTTCAAGTCCCAGCGGAATTGACGGGTTAATTGCAGTAGGCAATTCAGGGTCGCGCTGAAGCTGCATAATAGCAACTGAAACAGCGCTTTCGGCCTCAAACGGAAGCCTTCCTGTAAGCATTTCATAAAGCATTACGCCAACCGAATATATATCGGCCTTTTCGTCGGTCTTTTCACCGCGTGCCTGCTCGGGGCTTATATAATGAACCGAGCCTATTGCCTTATCGGTTATTGTGCGTTGTTCGTTCCTTGCAAAACGCGCTATACCGAAGTCGGCAACCTTTATTGTTCCGTCAGACAAAACCATAATATTTTGCGGCTTAACATCACGGTGAACGATGCCCTTATCGTGAGCGTGCTGTAAACCCTTTAAAATCTGAACGGTAAAATACACGGCGTCCTTCCATTTAAGACTGCCCTGCCGTTCAATAAATTCTTTAAGGGTTATTCCGTCTATGTATTCCATTACAATATACTGAATAAGATCGCCGAAGCTTACATCATAGACTTTTACAATATTAGGGTGAGAAAGAACGGCGATTGCCTTGGATTCATTCTTAAACCTACGAATAAACTCCTCGTTAGTAACAATTTCATCTTTAAGAATTTTAATGGCAACAGTACGGTTTTCAACATTATCGTGCGCCTTATAAACAACTGCCATACCTCCGACACCGATAATCTCTTGAATTTCGTAACGTCCGTCTAAACGCTTACCTACATATTTATCCATTTAAAACACAATCCTTTCTGTCAGTAGGAAACTACGGCAACAGTAATGTTGTCTTTGCCGCCGCCCCGATTTGCCTCTTCAATAAGCAATTCGGTTATTTTTTCAATGTTATTGTTTTTTAAAATTTCAAAAATTCGGTTTTCCGAAACAAAATTACTCATACCGTCGGTACAAAGCAAAATTTTACCGTTTTCATTAAAATCTACCGTGTAACTGTCAGGCAAAACACTTTTTTCAACACCAAGCGCTCTTGTTATTACATTTTTTTCGGGATGCACCCTTGCCTGCTCGGGAGACAGCTTTCCGCTTTCAACAAGCGATTGAACAACCGAGTGATCGCGTGTGATTTGTTTTAATTCATTATCGTATAAATACGCTCTGCTGTCGCCAATGTTGCATATTAAAGCAACATTTTCACGCACAACCGCAACAACTGCGGTGGTTCCCATTCCTTTTAGATTTTCATCTTTAAGCGATAAATCGTATATTTCAAAATTAGCGGATGCTATAGCGTTATTTATAAGCTTAATCACAGCCTCGGAGTTCATAGTCGGCGTGTATGAAGCTAATATATATTGCAATATTATATCAACTGCGGTTTTGCTTGCGACATCGCCTGCATTTGCGCCGCCCATACCGTCACATACAATGGCTAAAGCTGCTCCGTCGGACAGTGTGTTTAGGGCAAAGGCATCTTGATTTATACTGCGCACTTTTCCTTTGTCGGTTTCAGCAAATATTCGCACCGGCTATCTCCTCCTTTGTTTTCTTTTTAAGCTGACCGCAAGACGCGTTTATATCGGCACCCAGCGTTCTGCGTATTGTTGTGGTAATTCCGTAATCCTCAAGCTTTTTTTGAAAAGCAATTATTGCCTTACGGTCGGGCTTTTTAAAGGTATTTTCTTTTATGGGATCCGCAGGTATTAAATTAACATGGCACATTATTCCTTTAAGAACAAACGCAAGCTGTTTTGCATTTTCATCGCTGTCATTAACCCCTTCGATTAAGGCGTATTCAAACGAAATTCGCCGTGATGTAACCTTTTGATAACGCCTGCAGGCGTTCAGCAATTCGGTTATGTTCCACCTTTTATTTACTGGCATTGTGCGGTTTCTTATTTCATCATTAGGTGCATGAAGTGAAATTGAAAGCGTTATCGGAAAATTATATTCGGCAAGCCTATCAATTCCGCTTACAACACCCGATGTTGAAAGCGAAATATGCCGAAGCCCTATATTAAGGCCGTTGTCATCACTTACAAGCTTTAAAAAAGCAACACTGTTATCAAAATTATCAAGTGGCTCGCCCATACCCATCATTACAACATTTGAAATGCGTATGTTGTTGTCACGCTCGGCGTATGTTGTTTGAGAAAGCATTTCGGATGCGCTAAGGTTTCTTGTAAGGCCGTAAATTCCCGAAGCACAAAATTTGCACCCCATACGGCAACCTACCTGCGTTGAAATACAAACGGTATAGCCGTGTTCATATTTCATAAGAACGGACTCTATAAGTTCACCGTCAAATAATTCGTAAACATATTTAACCGTGCCGTCAATTTTTGACACATACTTTCGAACAGGCTTTACGGTTGCAATATACCCGAGTTCGTTTAATTCTTTTCTTAACGAAAGCGGAATATTAGTCATCTCGTCAAAACTGTCAACACCCGACTGCAACCATTTGAAAAGCTGCAGCGCGCGAAATTTGGGCTGCCCTAAATCTTCAAGCAGCTTCGATAGCGCCTGACTGCTCATTGACTTTAAATCTAACTTATTTGTGATGTTATCACCTGCTTTTTTGCAAAAGGGCGCAATAAAATCCGTCGGTGCCGTCAATGTGCGGCATAAAGGTATGTTGGTATTTTAACTCATAATATGGGTGTTTGTCAAGAAAACGCTGTACAACAAAGTCGTTTTCGCATTTTCTTACGGTACAGGTTGAGTACAGTATGCGCCCATTTTCTTTAAGATAAAGGTCGGCGTTATCAAGAATTTGTGCTTGAATTTGCGTGATATCGTTATACTCTTCAAGGCTTTTATACTTAATTTCGGGTTTTCGGCGAATAACGCCTATTCCCGAGCACGGAACATCACACAGTACGGCGTCAAATGTGCCGAGATTTGCATTATATACACAGGCGTTGTTTACAACAGGCTTTATAATATCAATCCCCAGTCGTTTTGCACCGTTATTTATAAGTTCAACTCGGTGACTGTAAATATCACATGCAACAATTTCTCCGCTGTTTTCCATATATTGAGCCATTGTAAAGGCCTTGCCGCCCGGAGCCGAACACAAATCAAGCACCCTTTCGTTACCTTTGGGCGACAGCACCTTAACCGCTATTTGCGAGGCAGAATCTTGAATATGGAAAAGACCGTTTTTATACAACTTATTGTGCGAAACATCAATACCGCCGTCTATTATAACAGAGTTTTCAACCAAACCTTTCTTGGCGGGTATTTTTAAATTGAGCAACTCGGAAATTAAAGATTCGGCATCGGTTTTTAAAGTATTTACCCTTAATATCACATTAGGTGCCGAAAGTGAATGATCTAAAAATTCTTTTGTGTTTTCAAAACCGTAGTCGGTTAAAAGACTGCTTACAATCCACTGCGGACAGGAATACCTTACCGATAGGTCATTTACGCCGTCGCCGTCAGGCAGGGTTGCTCCCTCCCGTAAAATATTTCGCAAAACACCGTTTACAAAGCCCGAAAGATTTTTTTGCTTTGAAGCCTTTACTATTTTTACCGCTTCATTAACTGCGGCGCTTTCGGGAATTTTGTCCATAAACATTATTTGAAAAAGCGCTAACCGTAAATTTTCGAGAACAAACGGCGAAACCTTTTTAAGCGGAGATTTTATATGCTTCGACAAAACATGGTCGAGCGTCAAGGTTCGATCCAAAACTCCGTAAAACAACGCGGTTGTAAACGATTTTTCACAATCGGAAAGTTCGCTGTCATTTAACAGTTTATTTAGCGTTATATTTGAATATGCACCCATGCTCCGCACCTCAAGCAATGCTTTGAGCGCAATTTTTCTTGCGTTAGCCATTATTCCACTGCCGTTCCGAGTTCTATTTTGTTGCCGTTAAGCATTTGCTTGGCACTCATTGCCTTACCGCCCTCGGGCTGAACGGTTATAAACTCTATACTCCCTTTCCCGCAGGAAATAACCAGTTTTTCGTCATTTTTAATTACAACACCGCTTTTATTTGACTCAAGATTTGAAATTGCGGCCTTTAAAACCTTAATTCTTTTGCCGTTTATAAAACAGTAGGCACACGGCCATGAATAAAAGCCGCGAACGGTATTATAGACCTCTTGCGCTGTTTTTGAAAAATCAATATGAGCCATTTCTTTTTTAATAATAGGCGCATAGGTAGCCTGTGATTCATCCTGCTTTTTAGGTTCAAGAAGACCGCTTTTAGCCTTTTGTAAGGTAGATACCATTAACTCGGCAGAAATAACGGCCAAGCGGTCAAATAATTCCTCGGCAGTTTCATCGTCACCGATTTCGGTAACAGCAGTTTCTAAAATATCGCCCGTATCAATACCCTCATCCATAAGCTGTGTGGTAACGCCCGTCTGTTTGTCGCCGTTTACTATAGCCCACTGAATAGGCGCCGAACCGCGAAGATGCGGCAAAAGCGATGCATGACCGTTTATACAACCGTATTTCGGCAGGCTTAAAATTTCTTTTGGTAGTATTTTTCCGTAAGCAACGACACAAATCACATCGGGGTTTATTTGTTTTAAAATTTCATAAGCCTCGCCGTCGCGAAGGGTTTGGGGCTGAAAAACCGGAATTCCGTGTTTTTGAGCCAAAAGCTTTGTTGGCGGAGATGTTAAAATTTGTTTGCGGCCCACAGGCTTGTCGGGCTGTACAAAAACCGCCGATATCTCAAATTTTTCATCAATAAGTTTTTGAAGAGTTACCGCCGCATAGTCGGGCGTGCCCATAAAAACTATTTTCATTTATTTTCTTCTCCTTTGGGCCTTATCAATGTATAGAACTCCGTCAAGATGGTCGATTTCATGGCATAAGGCGCGTGCTTTAAGGCCTTCGCCCTCAACCACAATATTTTCACCGTATCTGTTTTGTGCGCGCACCTTAACCTTCATAGGTCTTGTCACAATTTCACTGCGGTCGGGAATTGACAGACAACCCTCATTGCCCGTCTGCGTTTCGCTGCTGTTTTCGATAATAACGGGATTTATCAGTTCTATTAAGCCGTCACCTACATCAACAATACAATAACGGCGCAAAATTCCAACCTGCGGCGCGGCAAGGCCTACGCCCTCGGCACCGTACATTGTTTCTTTCATATCATCAAGTATTGTATGAAGCTTATCATCAAAAGTAAGCTGGGTACGGCATACCTTTCTTAAAATATCGTCACCTATTTTTACAATATTACGCTTTGCCATATTTTTCCTCTTTTTATATTATAATTTCAGGGTTAATATCAACGCCTACATAAGTATCGTTTTTCAACTTAATGCTTATTGCCGATTTTATCATATCACGAAATCTGGCGTTGTTTTTAACCTTAATAACCATACGGTAGCGATATTTATTATTAACCTTCGCCACTGCCGCGGGAGCAGGGCCTAAAATAATCAGTTTAATATCGCTGTAATCGTCTTCTACAAGTTTTTTAATATTTGAAAGTATTTCGTTTACGGCTTCTTTCGCCGCATCTGCATCGGATGACTGTGCAAATATCATGCAAATATCACAGTACGGCGGAAAAATCATAAGCTTTCGATTTAAAATTTCTTCCTTGTAAAAGGCATCATAATCTTGCATTTGAGCAAGGCGTATGACATTATTTTGCGTGTCATTGGTTTGAATAACCGCAATGCCCGCATCGTCAGCTCTGCCCGCTCTGCCTATAACCTGAGTTAGCAGTGCGAAGGTTCGCTCATACCCGCGATAATCATCACTGTAAAGTGCTCGGTCGGCTCCGATTACGCCAACAACGGTAACAAGCGGAAAATCAAGCCCTTTAGCAACCATTTGAGTACCTATCATTATATCATATTCACCGTTACCGAAGGCCGTAAGATTTGTTGAGTAGGAATCTTTGGTTGCCGTACTGTCGGCGTCAAGCCGTAAAATACGCGCATCGGGAAACAACTGTTTCAGTTCCTGTTCAAGCTTTTGAGTGCCCGAGCCTGCAAAATGCAAAAACTCGCTTCCGCACTCGGGGCATTTGTCGGGCAAGATATGTGACGCATTGCAATAATGACACATAAGGCGGCGGTTTGCCGAATGGTATGTGAGCGATATACTGCAATTTTCGCAGCTTGCAACCCATCCGCACTGATTGCAGGTTATATATGTATTATGTCCTCTGCGGTTGAGCAAAATAATCGCCTGTTTTTTATCAGACAGGGCTTTTTCTACATCACAGGCGAGTTCACGGCTTATGTCCGACGGGTTGCCGTCGGCAAATTCGTTTTTCATATCAACCAAGCGAACTGTCGGTAGCTTTGCATTGCCGTACCGTTCTTTAAGTGTAAAAAGCTTATATCGGCCCGCAACAGCATTGCTGTAGCTTTCAACCGAAGGCGTGGCGCTTGCAAGACACAAAAGGCAGTTGTGATATATCGACCTAAAATGTGCTAAATCTCGAGCATGAAAGCGAGGGCTTTTTTCAGATTTATAGGTGTGCTCCTGTTCTTCATCAATAATTATCAAGCCTAATTTTGCAAATGGCGCAAAAACAGCGCTTCGCGTACCTATTGCAATAAGAGCCTTGCCCTGCTTAATACGGTTGTATTCATCCATACGCTGACCTAATGACATGGCACTGTGAAAAACAGCAATTTTACTGCCGTAGCGCGAACTGAATATTTTAATCATTTGCGGCGTAAGCGCAATTTCGGGCACCATAATTATAACGCCCTCTCCTCGCGCCGTCACCTTGTCAACAAGCTTTAAAAACACCTGAGTTTTGCCGCTTCCCGTAACGCCGTACAAAAGCGCGGTAGCGCTGTTTTGCCCGTCAATTAAGCCGCTTAAGCCGTTAAATGCGACCTGCTGTTCGGCGGTTAATACGATTTCTTCATACCTGCCGCTGTTTTTTTGCGTGAAAGGAATTCGAAATTCCTGCTTTTCAAAGGATATTAAAATACCCTTTTTTTCAAGTGTGTTTATTACCGAAAGCGAAACACCGGTAAAATACTGTAATTCTTTTACCGAAACACTGCCGCTTGCCTCAACTATATCAATGATTTCACGCTGTCTTGATGTGAGCTTTGCATCGGATTTATTGTCGCTCAACCTGACATAGCGCCGTGTAAGGTCATTCATTCGGCGTTTCGGCACGGTGTTTTTTAAAATTGCCTGCTTATCACACAGCGAGTTTAACAGAATATCGGCATCATTAAAAAGCTGTTGTATTCTTTTTATCGGTTGTTCGCCGTTTGATTTTAAGAATTCAAAAATTTGCTTTTCAGCGTCGTTTAAAAGTGATACACCGCAAAATTCATCATTAACCGAATAAAAATCGGTAAGTTTATAGTTAAGACCCGCAGGCAGCATTGTATGAATTGCGTCAAAATAGGTACAGAATACATTACTTTTCAGCCATTCACACATTTTAATCATTTCATCGTTTAAAACGGGTTCGGTATCGGTAAGTGACAAAATTTCTTTTGTTTTTGAGGTTACTTCACCCTCAAAAACATTTAATATCATACCTTGCTTTTTAGAATTTCCCATACCGAAGGGCACGGTAACACGACACCCCGCAACAGCCCTGCCGATTAAGGCATTGGGCACAGAATAGGTATAGCGCTTATCAAAAGAGCCGACAGCGCCATCTATTACAACCTCTGCAACAAAACGACTCATGCCGACCCTCCCCAATAAAAATTAAAATAAATTAAAAACCCTTTTTATTTGCCAATTTGTCAATGGCAAGACTAACAGGCTTTTCGGTTAAAATTTGACCGTTGTGCTCTGCCTCGCTTGAAATTTCGCGTGCACAGTTCGAAATATCCATTACAAGTGCATAGCGATTTTCATAATTATCTATAAGTTTACCGATATTTTTGTTAAGCATAATATAACATTTCCTTTCTTATTTGCCTAAAACTTTATTTATAATATTTATGTTACGGTCTGTTTTAAAACGGTCTGCCGTAATAATATGCATTACATCATCAACAGCCTCATCAAGCATGTCATTAACTACAATATAGTCGTAGCAGGAGGCTTTTTTTATTTCTGAAAGAGCCTCATTAAGCCTTTTTTCTATTACATCGGCCTTTTCGGTTCCGCGGGCGGACAACCGATTTTTTAAAATTTCTAATGAAGGCGGCATAATAAATATGCTGACTGCATCGGGAATTTTTTTGCGTATTTGCTCGGCGCCGTTAACATCAACCTCAATAATAATATCTTTGCCGCTTTCAATGCAGTTGATTACAGGCTCCTTAGGTGTTCCGTAATAATTACCTAAAAAAGAATTATATTCAAGCAACTGGCCGCATTTAATCATTTGTTCAAAGTGCTCGCGTGAAACAAAGTTGTATTTTTCACCTTCTATTTCACCCTCGCGCATAGGCCTTGTTATTGACGAAATCGAAAAGGCAATTTGGGGGCATTTGGCAAACACTTTTTTAAGTACCGTATCCTTACCCGAACCCGAGGGCCCCGATATTATAAAAACTCTGCCTTTATTCATCGGTTTCCTCCTCATCGTCAACAACATCTTCATCGTTTAACCTGTTTGCTACCGTTTCGGATTGTAAATAGGTTAAAATTATATGGTCGCTGTCGGTAATGATAACCGCCCTTGTTCTTCTGCCGTGTGTGGCGTCAATTAAAGTGCCGCGTTCCTTGGCATCTTGTATAATGCGTTTGATCGGCGCCGACTCGGGACTTACTATTGCTATCATACGGTTAGCCGACACCAAATTACCGAAGCCTATATTTACAAGTCGCATAAATAACCCCTTACTCTATGTTTTGAATTTGCTCGCGAATTTTTTCAATCTCGGATTTAATTTCAACAACAACCTTGTTAATTTCAATGTCTTGCGATTTTGAACCTATTGTATTTGTTTCACGGTTCATTTCCTGCACGATAAAATCAAGCTTACGGCCGACAACACCGCCTTCATCAAGTAAGGCGCAAAGTGAAGAAATATGGCTTCTAAGCCGAACCGTTTCTTCCGCAACGGCTATTTTATCGGCATAAATGGCGGTTTCGGTAAGCAGACGTTGCTCATCAATTTGCACATCGCCGATAAGCTCCTTGATTTTTTGTTCAATCTTTCCGCGGTATTCACGCACGGTTTCGGGTGAACGGGCTTCAACAAAATCAACCTGTTTTAAAATGTATTCCGCTCTGCCCTTTACATCGCAAACCAAGCGTTCACCCTCGACAGCTCGGGCTTTTATAAAGCTGTCAACCGCTTCGGTTGTCGCCTTTATTGCGATTGCTTTTACAACTTCCTCGTCAAGATCACGCTTTTTGACATTAAAAATTTCGGCATCGCCTACAAATGATGAAGCTTTCAAGTCATCTTTTAACCGATATTTTTTAGCAAGTGTACGCAAAGCCTTAATATATGCGCCTGCGTATGTATCGTTAACCGAAAGTTCAACAGAGTTTAAAGATACATCTTCAATCTGAACCGACAGTTCAACCTTGCCCCTTGAAATTTTTTGCTGACAAAGTGCTTTAAGACTGTCATCTAAAAATTGAAATGCACGCGGTAGTCTCGAGCTGTATTCAAAGTACCTATGGTTTACCGCTTTTATTTCAACCGTAATATTAAAACCATCGCCCGACGCTTTGCCTCGGCCGAAGCCGGTCATACTTGAAACCGTAATAATCACCACACAGTTATAGTTATTTTAATATTGTAACAAATAAAGGCAATAATGTCAATTAAAACGAGCACTAATTATGTAATAAATTAAAATAATTTTACAAAAATACTTGACTGTAAGAGATTTATATGGTATTATATTTTGCGTTGCAAATGCAGGTGTAGTTCAATGGCTAGAATTCCAGCCTTCCAAGCTGGCTATGTGGGTTCGATTCCCATCACCTGCTCCAAAGTCCCAAAGGCGGTAGTCTTTGGGGCTTTACTTTTTATCTTTCACTATTCTCTCAACTTGCCTTTGTGGCTTTGGAAGCAAACAGAAAACATAATTTGTGTATGTTTTCTGTTTTATTTTGTGCTATTCAGAATTTGATTGTATTGATACAAAAAGCAACAACCGAAATTTAACAGTTGTTGCTTTATTTTTAAAATTATTTATTCACTGTTTTCGGCTTACCGCCTTCTACAGTTTCGGGCGTAATAATAATTTCGGCAATATCTTCTTTTGAAGGCATTTCAAACATAAGCTCCTGTAATATGCCTTCAATTACCGAACGCAGACCGCGCGCTCCCGTTTTGTTTTTGATGGTAAGCTCCGCTATTTTTTCAAGCGCCTCTTTTTCAAAGTCAAGCTTAATGTTATCAAGAGCAAAAAGCGCCTGATATTGCTTAACGATAGAGTTTTTGGGTTCGGTCATAATGCGAATAAGAACATCTTTATTCATAGCGTCGAGTGTGGTGATAATGGGTAATCTGCCTACAAGCTCGGGTATAAGACCGAATTTAACCAGATCCTGATGGGTTGCAAGCTTTGACAGCTGTTGAGCCTCAATACTCTTGGAAGATTTTACATCGGCTCCGAACCCCAAACTGCTGCCACCGATACGCCGTTCGATCACCTTGTCGATACCCTCAAACGCACCTGCGCAAATAAACAGTATATTTGTGGTATCGATTTGTATAAACTCTTGTTGAGGGTGCTTTCTGCCGCCCTGCGGCGGAACATTTGAAACAGTACCCTCAAGAATTTTAAGCAGTGCCTGTTGAACGCCCTCGCCGCTTACATCACGGGTAATCGAAGCGTTTTCGCTTTTGCGGGAAATTTTGTCAATTTCATCTACATATATGATACCGTGCTCTGCCTTTTCGATGTCGTAATCGGCCGCCTGAATAAGACGAAGCAGTATATTTTCAACATCTTCGCCGACATAGCCCGCTTCGGTAAGGGTTGTAGCATCGGTTATGGCAATCGGAACATCAATAATTTTTGCAAGGGTCTGCGCAAGCAAGGTTTTACCCACACCGGTAGGACCCAGCATAAGCACATTGCTTTTTGCAATTTCAACATCCGAATCGGCATTTTTGTAAACCCGCTTATAGTGATTGTAAACGGCAACCGAAAGGGTTTTTTTTGCCTCATCCTGACCGATTACATACTCGTCAAGCAAAGACTTAATCTCTTTGGGCTTCGGCAAAACCTTTTCGGGCTGCTTTTTGCTTTTCTTTTTTTCCTTGTAAGCGTTTTCATCGTCAAACAGCAAAGAAGAACAAAAGTTAATACAGCTGTCGCAGATATATACGCCTGGGCCCTCTATAAGTCGGTTAACCTCATCTTGCGTTTTGCCGCAAAAAGAACAGCGTATTTCTAAATCGATGTCTTTGGACATTCGGTGTACCTCTTATCTTTTAGTAATAACCTTGTCAATAAGACCGTATTCTGCCGCCTCGGCCGCAGACATAAAATTATCACGCTCGGTGTCTTTTTCAATGATTTCAATAGGCTTACCGGTGTTTTCCGATAAGATTTTATTCAGGTTGCTACGGGTGCGCTTAATATGATTAGCGTGAATGATAACATCGGTTGCCTGACCTTGAGCGCCGCCCAACGGCTGATGTATCATAATTTCACTGTTAGGCAATGCATAACGCTTGCCCTTTGCGCCCGAAGACAGCAGAAAAGCACCCATAGACGCCGCCATGCCCATACAAATAGTGCTGACATCGCATTTTATATACTGCATTGTATCATAAATTGCAAGACCGGAAGATACGGAACCGCCGGGGCTGTTAATGTAAAAGCTTATATCTTTATCGGGGTCCTGACCCTC
>ERZ780149.1217-NODE-1217-length-29354-cov-12.576982_pt1 | contig 29354 bp, 27 predicted proteins | sample MGYA00511367_ERZ780149 | MGnify/ENA primary metagenome ERZ780149 (study PRJEB29588, sample SAMEA2153852) | human gut metagenome | biome: human gut; feature: human-associated habitat; material: faeces | place: Denmark | collected 2008/2010 ... | reverse complement strand
CACTATCTATATAGTTTGTTATAATTCCCATTGCAATAAGTCCTATCAAAACAATCCCTACGCTGATACATATTTTTTTCATAATCAATCCTCCATTTCAACAAATTACTACTTGTCTAACTAATCAATAAATTATAATTATTTGTAAAATCTTAATACTTGATATTGATAATAATCACTGCTATCTAAATAACCAACAGAGATACCTTTTCCGTTATATGCTGTTTTACTAGTAGTCGATTTAGTTTTTGCTTCATCTAATAATGTATTAATTTCAGTTTCCGTTGCCTCATTATAATTTGCTTTTATTAAATGTTTAGCATATGTAAGTGCAGCATCACCATACTTACTAGCTTTATCTACATAAATGAGCATATAGTCTACAATGTCAGTTGCTTTATCTCCTGTATATTTTTCTGGAACAATTACTAATGAAACTCCATCAAGTAATCCATACCAATACTGATTATTATGTTCAGTTAAATAATCAGTTGATGCTGGATTTAAAGAAGAACCATCCTTATCCATTACTTCAGTATTAAATTTTGCAACTAAAGCATCAGTTGTTTCTTTTTCAACGGAACCATATTTTTCTTGACTTTCTTGTAAATCTTTTTTAGCATCCTCTACACTAGACTTGCCACATCCTGTTAATCCTAAAACCATAACCCCACATAGTAAAATAGCAAATAATGTCTTTCTCATAATCAATCCTCCATTTCAACAAATTACTATTTGTCTGTCACTTCTATATATAATTATATCATATTTTTCTTTATTCTTTTTAACAAAGTGTATATATACTAACAAAAAGGGGTTTAGGGTTTCCCTAACTATCAGCAAATGTTAGGAGGACATTTGCAGTGCTGGCTAAGACATAAGTCTTAGTCTGCACCAAGACTTCCTTTTTATCTTTCTTTGACTTGATACTTACTTTTCCAATTTATATTTTTTAAATTGCATAAGTAATCATTGTAATCTTTTCCAATTTGTGCTGGAGCATCAATTATTTTATAACTGTCTGATAAAGAATATTCTAATGCTTTAGTTGCTAATCTTCCTGCATTATCATTATCAAAATGCACTATAATTGTATCTATATTTTGATTATTTTTTAAATAAGTTATTATTGTTTTAGCCACTTTACTACCTATTACATCTTTTGAAGTTTGATAAACTCCTGCTAGAGATAATAAATTTTCTTCATCCCATTTTTCATTTTTCATTTCTTTTATGGTCGCATAAGATAATAAATCAATAGCACTTTCAAATATATGTACTTCATTATTTGGAATAATTGACTTTAATTTAAAAGAAAATGCTTTATCACTACCATAAGCATCACACATGTATCTACTTGCATTTGTTCCTCTAACACCTGCATATCTAGGATTATTTTCTTCATCAAATCCCACAAAAACTACATTATTATGTGGATAAGTTTGATAAATATAACCTTTATTTATACATTCTTCTACTATAGTTTTACTTATTCCTCTATCAGTTAAATAAGTAATTACTCTATCATTATATTTAGATTTATTCGGTAGAACTAACTTTTTTATCTTTTCTTTTTCAGTCAGTTGTATCTTTGGTATGTATTTTTTTTCTATTCCTTTTTGGTTAATTAAGTGTTCTACTGCTTCAGTAAATGAATATTCTTCTACTTGTATTAAATATTCTAGTGCTGTAATCCCTCCAATTCCTCTTGAAAACCAGTACCATTTACCATTACTTATCTTTAAACTATCATGTGTTCTTGTGTGATATGTACCTCTTGATTCATATACTAATTCATCTGGATTTTTATTTTGCAAATAAGATAATACATCTATTTCTTTTGCTTTATCTATCTGTTCTTGAGTAAAGTATGCCATTATCTTTCCTCTTTATCTTTTTGCTTTTTCTCTCTTGTTATAGTTTCTTTTAAAATAGGTAATATCTTTTCTTCAATATTATTATAAAAATTACTATTAAAGGTATTTATATCTACTAAATATTTTAATTGTTCGTTATCTTTAACATCATTAAGAAAGTCATATAAATATCTTGTTCCACCACTATCAAGTATTTCTTTAACTAATAATGGACTTAAAGTTTCATACTTTCCTAGTCCATATTTTTGTTTTAAATGATAACAAAAATCATAATTATTTAGTTCTTCTAATGTGTCACTAATTATAATATACTTATTATCATCTTTACAATTTAACAGATGCTTATCAACATATTCCCTACATAGTTCATTTATATCTTCTTGTACTAATTCTTCTACTTCCTTATGAATATCAAAATCATATTCAAGCCAAGACTCATATAAGTATTTTAATGTATTATTTCTTTCAAGAAGTGCTTTAATTTCATATCTATCAAGAATATCACTACTGACATATAAATCTTTAATTTCCTGTTTTAAAGTTATTTCATAAGTTTTATTTATAATACTTAAAGGATCTAATTTTATTATTTCTTGAATAAATTCATTATATTCTTTTTCTAATTTATTATTTAATTCATCTAATAATGTTTTATTTGATTTCACTTTCTTCCTCCAATCTAAAAAGATATTAACTTTTATTGTCAATATCTTTATCAAAATAATTCATTCTATTTAATGTATATAACATTTCATATTGTCCTTTAAAAAACATTTCTTCTAGTTCTATATACTTTTGATTTAAAAGATTTTTTAGTATTTCTATTAAAGCTAGACATTCATTACTATTTAAATTATTAGGATTTGTACTTTCAATAATCTTGTTTACATTAGGATATTTTTTTAAAAGTTGTTGATTATTCATTTCTAATTTAGAATATACTTTATTTTTCTTTTGTAAATCAAGTTGCATATCAGAAACAAAATATCCAAAAGTTTCATAACTTGTCTTAAAAAAACTATTCATTTTTTTCATTTTTTTCATTCCTATCCTTAATTATCGCAACAAAAGGAACACCTAAAGCCCAAGCTATCTTATCAATAGTATCAATAGGAGGATTAGCTTTTAACTCTCCATTTTCTAACTTTTTAATATATTGTCCCTTTTTACCAAGATAAGATGCTAATTCTTCTTCATTCATTCCTCTTATAGTTCTGTAATATCTAACATTATATGAAATTATCTTTTTTAATTCTGCATTTGCTTTTGCAACTCTTTTGTTTCTTTCTTTAACTCTTTCTACATCCACAATACTTCCACCTTTCATAAAGCATTATAAAACTATAAAGAGCATTTAACAAATGTACAAATTATCTTTCGTAGCTGTTTTTATACATTTGCCTATTTTGCTCTACTTCTTCTACATCATCATCTAATATTTCGTTAGTTTTCTCATTCATATTTAATAATCTATTAACCTCATTTAATCTTTTTTGTTTTTCTTTTAATTCTACTTCTTGATTAAATGGTTTACCAAACTCTAATTTTGCTTTTTCAAGTTGAGTTTTTATCGTTTCAAGTTCTGTTTGTGAATCTAATAAATGACTTGATATATTATCTAGTGCATTATCAATTCTTGTAATATTTCCAAGTTCACTATTTCCTAAACTAACAATAGTAGTAGAATTTCTCTTTAAAATTAAGTTATATTCTTTCATAAATGCAAAGAACTTTAACTCCATTTTAAATCCTTTATACTCTCCTATCTCTTTTGTTTCATCACTTATAATACTTTTACATTCATCAATTATCTTCGCACCTGCTTCTTGCTTTTCAGAATATGTTATTCCATTGATAATCATACCAGTAAAATTATCTTCATTACTATAATTATCACTTAGATATTCAATATCAGTTTTATAATTTTCAATACTTTTTTCTAATTCTTTTATTCTATTAGGATACTTCTTTTTAATTTTATCTTCTAAATCATATTGTTCATTTAGATAGCTTTGTTTTAAAAGTTTTAATTTTGATACTTGAGTATCTAACTCCGTTTTTTCAATTATCAACGGATTACCAGCAGCGAGTGCTTTTATTTCTGCATAAGAAAGTGCTACTTCATCTATATCTTCAGCACTTCTAACAGGTGTTTTTGATGTCATTATTTGAGATATGAACTTCTGTTTATTCTCTACTAACTGATAAAGGTAAGCATCAAATGTTTTTTCTGTTACATATCTATAAATATATACTTCTTTATTTTGATTTCCTTGTCTTATAATTCTTCCACTTCTTTGTATTAAATCACTAGGTCGCCACGGACAATCTAAATCATGAAGTGCTATTAGTCTATCTTGACAGTTTGTTCCAGCACCCATTTTAACTGTGCTACCCATTAAAACTCTTACTTGTCCTGCTCTTACTTTGGCAAATAGTGCTTGTTTTTGTAATTCTGTATTAGCATTATGAATAAACTCTATTTCGTTTTCTGGTATACCTTTTTCTACTAATTTATTTTTTAAATCTGTGTAAGCATCAAATGAGCCATCACCTTTTGGAGTAGATAAATCACAAAATACTAATTGAGCAGACTTTTTATCTTTTGTTTCTTCCCATATTCTATAAATATTTTGTGAGCAAGTATCTATTTTACTATTCTCATAATCTGGTAATAATTCATTTATTAGTCTTTGATCTAGTGCTATTTTTCTACCCTCATTAGTGATTTTAAGCATATTATCTACTTTTGAATCTACTTCTCTATTCCTTACTTTTTCAGCTCGTTCTCCTAATGAATTTACTAAATCTAATTGAGTTTGACTTGGTTTTATTACTATGTTTTCATAATTTGCTTTAGGTAGTGGTAAATTTAATGTATCTGATGTTTTAATATCAGCAATCTCCTTAAATATATTCATTAACTCTGGTAGGTTATAAAATTTAGCAAATCTAGTTTTAGTTCTATAACCAGTTCCCTCAGGTGCGAGTTCTATTGCAGTTACTGTTTCTCCAAAAGTTGAAGCCCAAGCATCAAAATGTTGTAACTTACTTTCTATAAGTTTATCGTATTGCAAATATCTTTGCATAGTGTAGAGTTCAACCATAGAATTAGAAATTGGTGTGCCAGTTGCAAATACTATTCCTTTTCCACCAGTTGTTTCATCTAAATATCTGCACTTCATAAATAAATCACTAGACTTTTGTGCCTCTGTTTGAGCAATACCCCCTACATTTCTCATTTTAGTATAAAGATACAAGTTTTTATAATAATGTGCTTCATCAACAAATAATCTATCTACACCCAATTCTTCAAAAGTTATAACATCATCTTTTCTTGATGTACTATTTAGATTAGCTAATTTTTTCTCAATAGACTTTTGTGTTTTCATCAATGCTTTAATACTAAATCTTTCTCCGTTATGATTTTTTAAATCCTCTATTCCCTTTAATGTGTCTTGTAGTTGTTGCTCTAATATGGCAACTTGTCTTTTAATAGACATTGGTATTTTTTCAAATTGAGAGTGTCCTATGATTACTGCATCCCATTCTCCTGTTGCAATTCTTGAACAAAACTTCTTTCTATTTGCTGTTTCAAAATCTTTTTTAGTTGAAACAAGTATATTAGCACTTGGATAAAGTTGTAAGAACTCACTAGCAAATTGTTCTATTATGTGATTAGGTACTACAAACAAGCTTTTATTACAAAGTCCTAATCTTTTACTTTCCATAGCACTTGCCACCATTTCAAAAGTCTTACCAGCCCCAACTTCATGAGCTAGTAAAGTATTTCCACCATATAAAACTCTTGCTATTGCATTTACTTGATGTGGTCTTAATGTTATTTCTGGATTTATTCCATCAAATGTTATATGACTACCATCATATTCTCTTGGAATTATTGCATTAAACTTTTCGTTATAAAGATATGTTAATCTTTCTCTTCTTTCTTGATCATTCCATACCCATTCTTGAAATGCTTGTTTAATTTTATCTTGTTTAGCTTGAGCTATTGCTGTTTCTTTTTTATTTAATACTGCAACTTTTTTACCATTTTCATCATAGTTATAATCAAAGATTTTTGTATCTCTTAAGTTAAGTGCATCCTCTATTAGTCTATAAGCATTTGCTCTATTAGTTCCATAAGTAGATGTAACTGCAATAGTATTTCTATCACAACTCTTATTTTCAATATTCCATTCTCCTGTGACATCAGAATAATGTGCTTTTAAATCTCTTCTAGCATAGAAACTAGCATCTATTAAATCTAAAATAAAGTTAGTAATTATATCTTCTGGTATCCATGTTGCACCTATTCTTATACTTATTTCAGTAGGTGGAATATCATTTGGAATTACTTTCTTTAAATATTCTACATTTTTTTGATAACTACTATCTTCAAAGGCAAACTGTTTTGCTACTTTTAATTTCTCACGAACATTACCAGATAAATACTCATCTGCTGTAACCCAATAATTTGGATTACCATATTCAGGAACTCTAAATATTTCCCCTTCTAATTCTTCAAGCATTTTATCTATATCTAATCCACATAACTTTTGCATATAAGATATATCAACCTTTGCTTTTTCTTGCATTGATACTATTAAAGCATCTCTTGCATTTTCAATAATTCTTTCTTTTGATTTAGGTTTAATTGTTCTTTTATTAAATAAATCAGCTTTTCTTTTTAGATTTCCATTTTCATCTAAAACTTCAAGTGAACATAAAAGAAAATAACTTCCATCATTTGAAAACACACTAGCATTACCACGGCAGTTTATAAGTCCATACTTTTTAACAAACTTATCATATAATTCGTTTAACTCTTTTTGTTTATCTTGTATTTCATTATCACTAGCATTATCTAGTTGCAAGTTAATAATTTCTCTTGTTATATCTCTTAATTTAACTAAATTCTTAACTCTATTTTCAGCAGTTTCTGATAAGTTTTGAGGATACATTCTACTATTTTCTCTATAATAAATGACATCATCTATTAAAGCATAAGAAAAGTTTTTTACATTCATATCTGCTTCAATAGATAAATCTTCATTATCTGCTATATCATCAATCTTATAATCTTTTATTTCTGCTTTAACATTTGGTATTGCATTATTAAGCATTTCTTCTAAATTCATACCATCTACAGGAATACAAGCAGGTTCTTCTCCGAATGGTGTTGATATAAGTTCCATTTTTCCAAGTATCATTTGAGGATTATCAATGAAATATTTATTTATTCTTAAATTGTTTTCATCAGTATCAATATTTATCCATTCTGGCATTATGTCTGTAATTGAATCTCTTTTTTGAAGAAATATTATATCTGAGGTAACAGTAGTTCCTGCACTATCTTTAAATACATTATTAGGTAGTCTTATAGCACCAATTAAATCTGCTCTACTTGCTACATATTTTCTTACATCATCATTCTTTCTATCCATAAATCCTTGAGATGTAATAAATGCTATTATTCCTCCTGGTCTTACTTTATCTATGGCTTTTGCAAAAAAGTAATCATGTATTAAGAAGTTTCTCATATCATATTTCTTATCACTTACAGGAATATTTCCAAATGGAACATTTCCTATTGCAACATCAAAAAAAGAATTTGAATAGTTTACTTCTTCAAATCCTTTAACTGCAATAGATGACTTTTGATATAACTGTCTTGCTATATTTCCACTTATTATATCTTTTTCTACTCCATATATTTTCAACTTATCATTATTCGGTAAAAGTCCAATAAAGTTTCCTATACCACAACCGGGTTCTAATATATTTCCTTTATCAAGTCCCATATTAGATAGTGCTTTATACATTGCTTTAATTACCACTGGTGGTGTATAAAAAGCTGTTAATGTTGATTCTTTTGCTTGGTTATATTCTTCTTCAGTTAGAAGTTCTTTTAATTCATAATACTCATCAGTCCATTTTTCTGGATCAAAGGCATCTGATAATCCACCCCATCCAACATAATTAGAAAGTATTTCTTGTTCTTCACTTGTAGCATATCTATTTTCTTTCTCACACTTTCTTAAAACATTTATTGCTTTAATATTATTTCTATATCTTTCCTTTGGTGTTCCCACTCCTAAATAATCAGTATGTATCTTATAATTTATTCTATCTTCTAATGGTACTTCTGGATGAAGAACATAACTAACCTCTCTTGGCTTTCTTTTAATAGGTACTTCTATTTTATCTTCTTTTAAATCATCAATTATTAAAGTATTATCTTTATTATGTATATCTTCTAATACTTCTTCTTTATCAACACTTAAATCTAATACTTTATCATCAAAATTATGATAATAAACATATATACTATCTGGATTAACTCTAATAGCAAAGTCTTTATCTTTTTCAAGCATTTTAAATAATTTATTACTTTCTATTTGTTCTTTTAACCTTAATTCACTTGTTTTATCAGTATTAAAATATGTAAAACTAGTATCATGATTAGTATTATTACTACTTTCTAATGATATTGTTAGATTTCTTTTTTTAGACTTAATATGTTCCCATTTTTCCAGTTCTACTTTTCTTATTTCAAAACTATTTTCCCATATTGTATCTTTAGAACAATTATTAAACATATCAACTATAACATCTGCAAACTCTTGCTCTTTTGTAGCAAATAAAGATAACTGTGCTTTCTCACTTCTTGGTATTATTATCTTTTCTTTTTCAGTTGGTAATTTAGTTTCTTCTTTTTCATATTTACTAGCATATTCTTTTAATTTATTAAAATCTTCCTCATTTAATAATGTAGGAATATTATTGTTATCATAATTAAATACTTCATCAAACATAAACTTATAAAACTCTTTACCATACCAAATATTATCATCATCCATTGCTATTAAATTATCTTTATCATCATACATTAATTCAATATCATTTATCTTGTATTTATTTAATACATCATAAAGTAGTCCTATTTCTCCATCATTTTTATTATACATATAAATAGCTGAAGAAAATTCATCATTAAATATTTGCTCTAACTTATCAAATAAAGCATCTGTTGATAATCCTTTATTAAACCAGTCTGCCTCTACTATTTCATTTTCCCAAGTATCTTCGTTTGTTCTAGTTCCTAGTTCAACTGTTGCTATTCCATTTATATAATGAAGTTCTACACAGTATAAATTAGTTTTAACTCTTGCAACAGTAAATGAGTTAGTATCATTTAAATCTTCTAAATTAGTTATTAACTCACTTTCAATAATATCTTTTCTACTATCTGAAAAAAGAATACTGTTATTAGTATTCTCTTGTGTTAGTTGAAGATTAACTCCCTTATTACTATTTCCTCTGCTTGATTCTTCAAGTTGTTCATTAGTCCTGTCCACTTCATTGGATCTTCCATCTTCAAGTTCTCTGTTATATTCTCCTGTGTTATCAATTCTTTCATTATCAAGTTCACTCTCATCTCGGCTGTCGTATCTATCTCCAATAGGTGTTCTGCTAGTATATCCTTGATTTTCATTTGCTCGTATAAAGGTTTCTTCTTGCTCTTTAGGTAATCCAACCTCATAAGACCATATTTCCCTATGTTGAAGTTTCTCTCTTTCACTTTCAAGTTCGGTATCTTGTAATCTCCTACTGTTTTGTAAGTTATCATTTACTTCACTCCTCTCCTTTAATTCATCTTTATCATAAACTATATTTTTATCATTATCAAATGTACGAATTTTTTCTATTTCATTTATTCTTATATTTTTTAAAGTTTCATAAATATTAAGAAGTGTCATTTCACTAATATCACTTGTAGCAGTTCCTAAACTTACAACACTCTCTATATCTTGAAACATTATAATATCCTGAAAATCAGTATATAAAAACTCTTTATCAGCATTACCTACACATTTATTTATAAGCATATACGCAATACTTTTTTGAAGTAAGTTTTTATATTTTTGAATAATTAAATCATTATCTATATTTACTAATCTCGTGTTTTCTTTATTATCTAGTAAATAATCAATATAATCTGTTATATTATCTTCTACTAAAATAGTCGCAACTGATTTTAAACTATCAATAAAAGTATCTTTGTTTTCTAGTTCTCCATATCTATTCTCTAGTGCCTCAACAACTTGATCTTGATAAGCTATTCCTACATTCCAAACTCTAACCTTTTTACCTTTTCTACCATACATACTTTGAGTATCTGATACATCCCATACATATCTTATAGATGGTTTACCATACTTTTCAGTTATTAGTGCTATACCACTATGACCTTTTTTAATTATTCTATTTAATTTACTATTCCAAGTATCATAACTAGCACAAGCTATAGCAGTTGGTCTTTGAGCATATATAAGTAATTGCTCATCAAAATCATACTTATAGTTCTTTGAGGCACAACTTAAAAACGATTGCCATTTTCTTGAATCAGAGGTTATATCAGCAATCGTTTCATTATAGACTTCTTTAATATCTACTAATGTTGTAGCCATTTTTATTTACCTCTCTTTCTTTATTTTTTTTGTTCTCTATTTTCAATTAACTTACTATAATAATCTTCTACATTATCATTTTTTTCAGCTCGTAATAATAATTGCCAAATCATATCACTTGCTTCGTTAGGAAAAAATCTTACATCTACAAACTCTATATCATCATTATTAACTCTAGGTACTGAATATGTAAGTAATTTATTTTTTAGTTTTTCTGCAGTAGTTGAAAACTTTTCATCTTCAATATTCATCTTTATATTAAAATCTAAAATACCAACTAGTTGATTAAATAAATCTTTACATAATGATAGTTGTGTAGATGGTGTTCTTGTTTGATGTGGCATTATATCTTCACTCCTTTCCTAATAGTTTTTGGAAATATTACTAAACAATCATCTATTTCTTCGCTTTTATTACTATTTCCTAATATTTCTCCCCTAATTTCAATATAGGTATTTTTATTTATTTCTGGGAAGTCATTTATACAAGGGGTAAATAATATAAATGATATATAGTTATTAACTCTTTCAATCTTATTATCATTTATAACTTTCATCTTTGTAGGTATTTCTAAAATAAATCTTGTAAATAATTCATTATCAAATACATCTTTCTTTATAACTTTACCTGATATTTTTATTTCATTCATCTTTCTTCACCCCTATCTTTATTTCTATTTAAAGATACTTGTTCTACTACTTTACTTTCTTTTATTTCTACATCTATATTTTTAGATAGTTTATCTTTTATATCTTTAACTGTAATACTATCTAGTGTATCTTTTAATATTCTTCTAGCTTCTTCTTCATTTTCTGCTACTACTGTTATTTTCATTTTTTCATACAAATTTACATTAAACTCATAATTATTCATTTTCTTTTCCTCCTTTTGTTTCTTCACTATTACTTAAAAAAGCAATTATTTGTCTGTTCTTAATTGCTTTCTTTAAATCTAATAAAATAATTATTTCATTACCATTTACATCTTGTATTCTTGTTAAATCATCTAGTTTTATATTTAAAATATCTTTCTCGTTCTTAAATCCTGCTTTAAATATTTTTTCTAATACTTTTGTTATTTGACTTAAATTATACTTATTCATAGTTTTCCTCGCTTTCTAGTTCTAAAATATAAACTATTTGTTTAGTTTTATCTGTTTGACTACAAGTAATTAAAGTTAAAGTATTCTTTTTATTATCTCTGTGTATTGTAACTTTACCATTTTTTTCTGCATCATATTTTCCAGCAACTTTGTATGTATATTTAATATTATTAAAATAAACATAAGCAACATCATCATTACTTAATTTATGTAGATTTTTAAAATATGAAATATAGCTATTTCCAGAATGAGCTGCAATTATAAGATTTCCATTTTTAACATTTGGCATATCACTACCCTTTATTACTTGTAAATTTTTATTAACATTATTCTCTTTATCTTTAATATTTAAAAAACCTCTTTTAATATTTATTTTAGGGATTTCAAGAACACCTATATAGTTATAATTAGATGTTTTCTTTTCTTCTTGTTTTGGCTGTTCTTTAATTTCTTCTTCATCAATATTTACTTTAATTTCTTCAACTTCTTCTTTTCCTATATTTAAAAACTCCTGTGCTTTATTATAATCTCGCAATTCAACATAATAGTTATATGCTATTCTACCTATATACATAAAAGAACCAATTAAGAAAATAAAAGAAGCAACTAGTTTGATTAGTTGCTCCTTTTTATCAATATTCTTATTTTTTCTTGTTCTTTTTAGAAACATAAAGAAATACCCCCATTCCTACTACCATACAAGTAATACTAATTACTGTGTATAATTTACTCTCATTAGCTATTGTATTTGGTACTTCAACTATTTGTTCATTAGTTAAATTAGCTTTAACTATTTCTCCATTTTCTTTGATTTCGAACTCTACTATTTCCTCTGTTATTTGATAACCTGTTGCACTTTCTTTTTCAATAATATGCCCCTTTCCTATAAATAAATCTTTTATAGTAATTTGTCCATTTTCATCAGTAAGTCCAGAGAATATCAAAGTAGATTCTATTGTTCCATCTTCAAGTTCTTTATCTGAATAGATTTCTATTAAAGTATTAGGAATTGGTTTACCACTAACTAAATCTGTTTTAGTAAATTCTAAAGTTCCTTTTTTATAGTAGTTTTGTAATTCTACATCTTTAACAATTTCTTTTGTATATTGATCTTTATACTTTAATTCAAAAGTATATAATTTTTCATCTAACACATGGTTATTATCAGTTGATTTCTCTTTTATATAGTATTTTCCTAACTCTAAATCTTTAATAACTGCTTTCCCATTGTTAGTAGTAACAGTTGTTATCAATTCATCTTTAGAATATTTTTTCTTACCACCAATATAAATATCTTCATTTGCATAAAGTTCTAGTTCTACTTCACTTAATAATATCTTTTCGTATCCAAAAGTATTATTATCTATAATTAACTTTTCGCCATATTTAGTGATATTTAATTTTCCTTTAACTCTTTCATTTGCAAACTTAACTACTAATAAAGCACCATAATCTTTATCAACTAATATTTCACTACCTTCTCCAATATGAATTGGCATTGCCTCACTATTCCAAACATAACCATCTAAAACTTGATTTTCTACTTCTTCTAAAAGAAAATCTCCAACTAAATTAGCTGGTGTTATAATTACTCCATTTTCATCTGTTTCATATTCACATACTTTTTTAGCTGTTGGGTATGTTATTGTTTGACAAATATATTCACTAGTATTTACATCTTTTATTTTAAACTTAATACCGGCTTTTGTAATTACTTCTCCTGTTTCTTTATCAGTTTTAATAACTTTTAATTTTGCTTCTATTGGAGCATTACTTAATAATTTATATATATTATTACCGGTATTCTCGTTTACTTCTATCTCAAAATTCTCAACTTTCTCATAATTAGGAGTATTATTCTCTTGTGAAATAGTATATTTCCCATAAGGTAGAGATGTTTTTGCATATCCATTTTCATCTGTTATTATAGACTCAACAAAACATCTATTGTTATTATTTTCAATACTTCTTAATTGTGGTCTAGGGTTACAATCATTTAAATAAATATTAAATGTTATATTAGGTTCTCCTTTTAATATTCCTGTTGTTCCACTTGCAAATGTTTTAAATAAAGTAAAATCTGCTTTTATAACTTTTTCATAAACTTCTACATTAGCAAGTAAATTATCTTTATCCACTATAAATGAATATTTATTTTTATCTAAAGTATATCCTTTACTAGGTGATAGTTCTTTTAAATAAAAATCTCCTAAACTAGGTAAATAATCACTTATACCATATCCATTTTCATCAGTTGTAATTTCGCCTACCTTCTCATTATTCAAGTTGTATATTCCATATTTTGCACCACCAAGCGTTGCGTTTCCTTGAGGAATATTGTTTTTAGTTTCACTATCAACTTTATTGATTTCTACTTTTCCACCTACAGATTCTAGTTCTATGCTTTTTGGGATTGGATCAACATTTCCTACTCTCATAACATTTTGCGAATGATTAGAATAATAAACGATTGGTGTAGATGACCAATATGATAATTTTTTAATCAATTTAACTTTAACATTTTCTGTTGAATTAGATGTAATTGTTAAAGTGTTTTCATTTATACTAGCTACACCATTTTCTACTGATGAAATAGCAAATTGATTTAGTATTCCATTTGTATCAGTAAAATCCATACTTTTACCTATTGGTAATTTAACTCCATCAATATTGAAATTTGGTTTAGTATAATGCTTATTTAATAAATCTTCCATTTCTGCTATTTCACTAGCAAATTTATTTGGTAAATCTTTACCATTTAATGTATCAGTAAATACAATTCTTGATGTTGGTACTGCTGTTCTCCAAATCATAACTTGAGTAATTACATACCACTTTTTCGCTGAATGATCATAACCATTCTCTTTGTATTGATAACCATAATATGCTAAAAGTGATATTCTTTGCCATTGTTCTTCTGTCATATTAAGATATACTGCAAAATCACTTCTAGCTATCTTGTAATAAGGTAAGTTATTGTCTATATCCACGTAAGGTTGTAAACAATAAACAAACTTATTATCCTCACTTCTTCTTATAAAAGCTCCTTGTTGATACTTAATGTATCCATCTTCTCTATATTTTCTAATATAGATATTTGCTATCTTTTCAGATGGCCAAATAGCTTGACCTTTATATTCTTCTGCATTTACTTTAGTAATACCGAAAAATATTGTTAAAAAAAGTATGCTAATCAAAGCATACATTATTCTTTTGTTTTTCATTTTTTTATCTTTCCTTTCTTTCTTCAAAATAAAAAGACACTCGTGTGTCTAAAATAATTTAATCATTTCTCCTAAATACCTACCAGATGCACTGTTTATTGTAGAACAAGAAAATCCCATTTCGCTTTCCTCACCGTATTTAATACAAGCATTGAAACAAGCTTCTTCACTTCCATATTTTTCAACAGGGAAATCTACTCTTGCCCAACTCCACGCTGGTTTATTGTAGTATTCATCTTCTGTCATTCCAAGTTCTTCCCAAGCTGTCATTTCTTTTTGTTCTTCTTGTTTTGGTTCTTTGATTACACTTTTTTCAACTTGTTTTTGTTTTGATTGAGTAGGTTTGTTTTCTTTTTGTTCATTATTTGTCTTTTGCTCTGGTATGTTTTTTTCTTTTTCAACAGTTTTTGTTGATAACCTTTCTTCTTCAAAATTGTTTTCTTCTGTTTTTTCTTCAATTTGAGTATCGTTTTTAACTTCCTTTTGTTCTTCATGCTCAATTTGATTTGTTTTGGCTGTATCTAGTTCTTTTACTGGTTTTCCATTAAAAGCACTTCCAAGTCCAACAACCAAACTCACAACTACAAAAGCTATAAAAATTCGTATTATTTTCATCTCTCATCACTCCTCTTTTTTGTTTTACTGTAGCATACTTTAAGTATTTTGTCATATCTACTAATTTTTTTCAGTTAGTAATAATAGTTAGTATTATTTTTAGGGGAGATTGTAAGAGGGGACTTTTTGTCAAAGATACTCCCATTATCTTTCATTCTTTTCTTGCTCCCTCTTTTTTTGCAACCACCTCCCATAAAAACTTACTGCTTTAACAACATAATTTTCTCTTTCTTCATTAGTTGTAAGATTTGTTGGGAGTATATTATTTAGTTTGTCCATATTAACTTTTAGAGTTTGTATTTGATTAGGTTTTTCTTGTTCTAAAATAGTTTCCATATACTCTCTTGTAAGTTTATTATCTTTACTTAATCTCTTAAAATCTTGTGCTTGTGATAATGATGGTGTACATACAAAACATTCCATAATATCTAAAAGTTCTTTTTGTTCTTCTTCTTTTAAATAAGATATTTCAACTGCTGGTCTAAATGCCATACTTGGAGATAATTTCAAAGCATCATTATCTACCATTTGAAGTATTTGTGGTATTAGTTCAGTTAGTCTTATATATCTTCTTACTTGTTCTCTACTTTCTCTATTTTCTTTGGCTATTTGTTCTCTTGAAACAAACTTATGCCCCAGTGGTGCAGAAGTTAAATCGTTTCTTATTCCTTGATGACTTAATGCTTCCATTTTTAATTTATAAGCAAATGCTTTCTCACTTGGTAGTATCTTCTCTCTTTGTAAATTACTATCAACCATTATAATAGTTGCCTCATCATCAGTTAATTCTCTAACAATACATGGTATTGTTTCTAGTCCTGCTAACTCACTTGCAAACTTTCTTCTATGACCAGAAATCATTTCATATTTTCCATTTTCTTTTGGTCTTACTAATGTTGGTACTAATACTCCATTTTCACTAATACTTTCTACCATTTGTTTCATATCTTCATTATCAATTACTTTAAATGGGTGTTTAGGAAAGTCATCAATATCATTTAAACTTATATTTACTACTTTTTCTTTTAATTTGTCATCTCTTTGTTCTTGTGTTGAAAACAAATCATCATCTAGATAAATCTTTGGTAGAGGCATTTTTGTTTCTTTCTTTGCCATTTTCCATTACCTCCTTTGCAAATAAGGTATATGAATCTGCTACCTTACTATTTTTATCATAAGAGAAAATACTTTCTCCATGAGATGTTGACTTTGCTACATTTACTGCCATAGGTATTTGAGTATTATATATCTTTACTTTACTCCCATAACTTTCTTGAAGTTCATATCTTACTTGATTAGGTAAAGTTGTTCTTTTATCTACTAGTGTAAGTAAAACACCATCAACCATCAAGTTTGGGTTTATTTGTTTTCTTACTCTTGAAATTGTTTGTAAAAATTGTCCCATACCTTTTGCAGCTAAAAACTGTGTTTGTACTGGAATAATTACTTTATCTGCACAAGCAAGAGCGTTTATTGTTATCATACCTAAACTTGGCATACAATCTATCAGTATATAATCATACTTATCTTTATATTTAGATAATGTATTTCTCATAACACTTTCTCTACTCATTACATTAACAAGTCCTACTTCTAATTGTGATAAATCTAAATTAGATGGTATTAAATCTACATCTTCATTATGATGTAATATTACTTCTTCTATATTTATATTATCATCTCTAATAGTAGAACTCATTACATCTGCTAATGTAGTTTGTATTTTATCTAAATCATTCCAACCCATACAAGTAGTTAAATCTCCCTGTGGATCGGCATCTACTAGTAATACTTTTTTCCCTCTTTTTGCTAATGCTACACCCAAATTAAAAGTGGTAGTTGTTTTACCAACTCCACCTTTTTGGTTTGCAATAGCATATATCTTACAATTATCCACTTTTTCTCTCCTTTCTTTTATGTTAATTATGCTAAATTAAGTCCTATACTTTCAAACTTTTCTACTGTATCTGATTCCATTTTAGTAGTAACCTTTACATAAATCTCATAAGTTGTTCTTATATTGCTATGTCCTAATCTTTTTGATACTGCTTTAATATCGGCACCTGCTTCAATCAATCTTGTTGCATGAGTATCTCTAAAATCATGAAATCTACATGGAATACCTAATTCATAATGAATTACTTTAAATGGATATTTACAACTATCAGTACCTTCAAAGACTCCATTCTTTTTTAAAAAGACTAACTTTACTTCTTCTAATGGAACTTCTAATTCTGCATAAGCATTTATTATCTTTATTTCTGGTTTATTATTATAAGGATTATTTACAATTTTCTTATAATGTTTCATATAAGTATCTCCATAATCTTTTCTATTCTGTATTTGTTCTTCTTTATATTTTTTTAAAGCTTTCAATAAAGTATCTCCAATTTCAATAGTTCTATAACTTCCTTTTGTTTTACAAGTACCAAAATACCAAACTGTTGTGGAATTTCCACTTATTAGTCTTTTCTTTGTTCCACCTGCTTGATTTTTCTTTAAAATATTTTTATTAACTGTTATAGTTCTTTTTACAAAATCAATATCATCCCAAGTTAACCCAAAAACTTCAGACACTCTCAATCCCGTATAATAAGCAGTTAAAAATGCATAATATACACAAGGATTATTAGAAAATCTTTCTAATATTTTTTCTACTTCCTCGTTTGATAATATATAAACAGGATCACTGTCAGGTATATCATATTTTGGTAGTCTTACCTTTAATGATGGGTTTACTTTAATAAATCCAACAACATCGGTTGCATATCCCAGCGAACCTTTTAAAACTTTCAATATGTTTTTTAGAAAATTCTTTGAAAATCCTTTTTCTAAATATATATTGTTTATAAACTCTTGAATAACTGATGTTGTTAGTTGAGATAACATATAGAAACCTAATTTAGGTTTTATATGATTTTTTATAATATTTTGATATGCCTGAATTGTGTGATACTTTAAGTTTATTTCACAATGCTCTTTCATCCAATAATCTAAATAATCACTATAAGACATTTTGCTTGGTTCTATACAGTGTCCCACATTTATATATTCATTATATGCCTTTACTCCTGCCTCAATAGCTTCTGATTTTGTTCTAAATCCTGACTTGTTTTTATATTTTCTTTTACCATCAATAGATGCTATCGCAAATTGATATTGATATACCTTTCCCCTTTTTTGAACATAAACATTTCCCATAATTTTTTCCTCCACTAATTGCTTAGCAAATGAAAAAATACCAGCAAATTGCTAGTATTTATTTTGTTTGTAAAAATGTTTGTAAATTTTTTTCCTTATTTTATAAGGGTTTGAGGACTATTTTACAAACATTTTGTAATTTTTACAAACAATTTACAAACATTTGAGGTTTTTTCAACCTTTTTTTAGTCCTTTCAAATCTCGCAAACCCTTATTTTATGGGCTATTTGCCACAGCACTGTTTGTACTTCTTACCACTTCCACAAGGACATGGATCGTTTCTACCAACTTTAGTACTTTTCTTTTGTACCTTAGCATGGTCTTTACTATCATTAGTAATTGCATTCTTTGCAACTTGTTTTCTTTCAATATTTTGTCTAATTTCAGATTTTAATAGATAAATACTAATATCCCTATTAATTTTAGCAAGCATTTCATCAAATAATTGATATCCTTCCATTGTATATGCCTGAAGTGGACTAGTATTAGCATAACCTCTAAGACCAATACCATCTCTTAAGTGACTCATCGTAGAAATATGTTCCATCCAGTAATTATCAATAACCCTAAGAGAAATAGCCTTTTCAAACTCATCTCTAACCTCTTCTGGAATATCTTCTAATTTTTCTTCGTAATCTTTTAAAGCATTTTCATATATCATATTGATAACTTCACTAGGATGCTTACCATTAACCTCTGGTAAAGTAAGTCTATATTTTCTAAGTAAGTTTTCATTTACAGCCTCAAGTATTTCACTATAATCGTTTTCTTTTAGTTTATTACTCTCCACTAAATGTGAATTAACAATATCACTAATATATTCCTTAAAACCATTAAGAACTGTTTCATGAATAGAGTCATTATCTAATATTTCGTTTCTCTTACCATAGATAATTTCTCTTTGATTATTCATAACATCATCATAGTTAAGAAGTTGTTTTCTTATATCAAAGTTATTACCCTCAACTTTTCTTTGAGCAGATTCAACAGTTTTAGAGAACATCTTATTTTGAATAGCCATATCACCAGTAAAACCTAGATTTTTAAGCATATCCTTATATCTATCAGAACCGAATCTAACAAGAAGATCATCTTCAAATGATACAAAGAATTGTGTAAAACCAGGATCTCCTTGTCTACCACTTCTACCTCTAAGCTGATTATCTATTCTTCTAGATTCATGTCTTTCACTACCGATAACACATAAACCACCAAGTTCTTTAACACCTTCACCAAGTTTAATATCGGTACCACGACCAGCCATATTGGTAGCAATAGTAACAGCACCTTTTTCACCAGCATGAGCAATAATTTCAGCCTCTCTAGCATGATTCTTAGCATTTAATACTTCATGAGGTATCTTCTTTTTAGTAAGCATTTTACTAAGTAGTTCAGAAGTTTCAATAGCAATAGTACCAACAAGTACTGGTTGACCAGTAGCATGCCTATTTTCTATTTCTTTAATAATAGCATTATACTTACCTTCTTTACCAGGATATAATAAGTCAGTAGCATCTTCCCTAATAACAGGTTTATTCGTAGGAATTTGAATAACAAACATATTATAAATATTTCTAAACTCTTCTTCTTCAGTCTTCGCAGTACCTGTCATACCAGCAATTTTATTATACATTCTAAAGTAGTTTTGGAAAGTAATCGTAGCAAGAGTTTTAGTCTCTTGTTGAATCTTAACACCTTCCTTAGCTTCTATTGCCTGATGAAGTCCATCCGAGAAGGCTCTACCTTTCATAAGTCTACCAGTAAATTGGTCTACGATAACAACTTCACCATCTTGTACAACGTAGTCAACATCTAAACTCATAGCATAATTAGCCTTAAGAGCTTGATTAATATGATGTACTAAAGCTGTATTATTAATATCATATAAATTATCTAAATGAAAATGTTCTTCAGCCTTTCTACTACCTTCGTCAGTTAAACTAACAGCCTTAGATTTTTCATCCATAATATAATCTTCATTTTCTTTTAAACTTTTAACATATCTATCAGCATCAATATATAGATTAGCGGACTGCATAACTCCGCCAGATATAATAAGAGGAGTTCTTGCTTCATCTATTAAGATAGAGTCAACTTCATCGACAATACAATAGTTAAGTGGTCTTTGTACTCTATTTTCTTTTTTAACAACCATGTTATCTCTTAAGTAATCAAAACCAAGTTCATTATTAGTACTATATAAAATATCACAGTTATAAGCTTCTTGTTTTTCTTTAAAAGAAAGTTCTCTTAAGTTAAGACCTACAGTAAGACCTAAGAACTTAAATATACTACCCATCCATTCAGAATCTCTAGTAGACAAAAATTCATTAACTGTAACGATATGAACACCTTTTCCAGTTAAAGCATTTAAATAAGCAGGAAGTACACAAGTAAGTGTTTTACCTTCACCAGTTTTCATCTCTGCAATATTACCATAATGAATAGCAAGACCACCAAGTAATTGGCAGTAGAACGGTTTCATTCCAAGACATCTATAAGCTGCTTCTCTTGCAACAGCAAAAGCCTCAACTAAGATATCATCAAGAGTTTCTCCATCCTCTAATCTTTTCTTAAATTTATCAGTATAACTAGCAAGTTTTTTATCAGATAATTTACTCATTTCTTCATCAAGAGCATCTATTTGATCTGCTAATTTACTAAATCTATATAATTCTTTATACTCATTATCAAATAATTTTTTTAGTGTTTTAAACATCAAATCATCTCCTAGATAATATTTTACTATATTTTAACTAAAAAAACTAGTAAATATTTAATATTTCCTTTATTTTATTGTAGTTTCACCTCCGTGCCTGTAGTCACTTTGGTGTTTTTGAAGCCTAAGGTCTTCAAAAAAGAGTTTTAAAGCCATAAGTCTTTAAAACTTTAAAGTTATTAACAGTATATGTTGATAGAAATAAAATATAAAATAAAAATATCCACAGCATTTGTGGATGTTTTAGTAGACAACAGAATTATTATATGATATTATAAAAGAAACAAAGGAGGGTTTATGATTAATATTAATAGTGAAATGTTGGTATCTTCATTATTTGTACTTGGTTTTGATAGTGTTGATAGTATGTTATTCACATATACTTTAGGGAAACTATCATTAGATAATCATAAGTTAAACTTATTCGAGTTCAAAGATGATTTAACAACAAATACATTTAATAAATATGTTGACTATAATGGAATAACTTTTAAACTAAAAGAAGGCTATAGTTTAGATACTAATGTCTCTCCAATTGAGGGGCACAATTTTCCATTAAGATATGCACTTCAGACAAATAAAAAATTATTAGAATATTTACAAAATATTGATTTCAAAGAAATAGTTTCCAAAAAAATATCTACTATTGGATATGATAGGCTAGAAAGATTCGATTACATTTTTAGTAACAAAGAAAAACAAATCATACTTGAAATGTCAGAAACACAATCAATAACGAGTGCAAAAGTAAAAACTATATAAGAACTAAAAAATCTTATATAGTTTTATTCATATATTATATAATTAAAGTACCAACAATTACTATTGATACTTAAGTTAATTAACTTTACTATTTACTCTTAACTCTACTTTTAGGTTTATTTTGAAGTGATTTTACCATCTCAGAATAAACATCATTTTCTTTTATACCTTTACTTATTAACATATGATACATAGATTGGGTTTCTTCAAAAGTAAATGAAATAGGATTAATACCCTTATCTGTTAAATCCCATAGAATATCAAAGTTTCCAGTAGCACTAGATAATTCATCATAATAATTAAAGTTTGAATTATCTTTTTTTAGAATAAATGGGAAAAAATAAGAAAAAAGTAAAGTATCCTCGCCAGTCCTGACATTCTTACATATTAAACGGATTAGTTCAATAACATCAGTTTTGTCAGCAGTAGTAAAATTAGCCTTTTCTGCTCGTAAAAAATATAATAATTCTTTTTGATTATCTTTCATAACAATTTCGCTCCTTCTGGTGGAATATTTTAACATAACAATTTAAAAATGTCAAAAACAACTTTATCAACAATTACTGTTGATACATAAACTTCAAAAGAAAAAGTATCAACAAGAACTGTTGATACAATTAATTATTTAGTTTCAATTAAACCATAGTCTCCATCTTTTCTTTTATAAAGAACACAAGTTTTGTTAGTATCCATATCTTTATATACAAAGAATGAGTGACCAAGAAGTTCCATCTCTAAAATAGCCTCTTCTTCATCCATAGGTTTCATTTCAATATCTTTTCTTTTAACAATTTTTTCTTTAGCTTCCTCCTCCTCTTTTATATCAAAATCAAAGTTAAATTCTCTAACATTCTCTTTAACATTTCTATTTAATCTAGTTTTATTCTTTCTGATTTGTCTTTCTAATTTATCACTTACTAAGTCAATAGCAGCATATAAATCATCATTTTCTTCTTCACTTCTAAGAATGAATTTACTAGTAGGAATAGTAACTTCCACTATTTGTGAATTACCTCTTACTCTAGCAAGTACGTTAGCGGTAATATCATCGTCCTTAAAATATTTTTCAAGTCTTCCTAATTTAGTTTCAGTATAGTCTCTAATTGCATCGGTAATAATCATTTTATCACCACGAATATTGTATTTCATATCAACATCCTCCTCCTATAATTAAAGTATATCAGAAATAATTTAAAAATAAAATAGAAAAATGAAAATAACATAATTTAACATAATTTAAACATAATTTGAGTAAAACTAAGACCAAAGATTAGAGTTATATTCTCCTTTATCTACTAGTTTTCTAATAGATGCCTTAACATCAGGAGTATCTTCCCTATAGGTAACACCATGCCAACTAGCAGAAGTTCTGATAACTTTCATTGAAGCCTTACCTTCATTAATTAATTTGCTTACAACATCAGGAATTAAATATTCTGAAGTAAGTAAATTATCCTTATTATTAATAAAGAAATCACTAAATCCTTCTTCAATATAATCAAATATACTAGGAGTAAACAATAAATAATTCATACTAACAGTATCCTCTTCTCCTACTACAAAACTATCACTACCATCAAGTGGATTAGCAATAATTTCATTGTTAACTCTTTCTACTTTACTCTCTGTAATAGATTTCAAATAGTCATTATCGTCTACATCACAAACACCTCTTTTAACAGAACCATTTTCCGTTAAAGTATTCGCTACCATATAGCCAATCATACCATATTTACTAGAAGTACTATTTGTAGTACTTAAAAAATCATAAGCCTTTATAAATGCATCTCTACCATAGAAATCATCAGAATTAATCATAGCAAAAGGCTCATTAACAAAATTTTTAGCACATAATACAGCATGAGCAGTACCTAAAGGTTTAACTCTATCTTCAGGAATAGAAAATCCTTCTGGTAAATTATTCAATTCTTGAAAAGCATATTCAACCTTAATATGAGGCTCAACTCTCTTACCAATAGTTTCCTTAAATAATTCATAATTTTCTCTTTTGATAATAAAGACAATCTTATTAAATCCAGCCTTTATAGCATCATATACAGAATAATCAATAATAAATTCATCACTAGGACCCATTGGTTCTATCTGTTTTAAACCTCCAAATCTACTACCCATACCAGCAGCTAAAATAACTAAAGTAACATCTTTTTTCATATAATCCTCTCTTTCTTAAATGTACACCTTATATTCTTTTATAACTAAATTATATCAAATAAAATGATAAAAGTGAAGACTATACGACAAAAACAAAAAAAATGGTACACAGAGTGTATACCATTTAAATTATTTATATTGAGACATATATGTATTATATTTCTTCTCTAACACAGTATCAGAAAACTTAAGACCTGCTTCCTCTCTCATTTTATCTAGAGCAATATAAGAAATATTTTTATCACTTGATTGTTTTTCACTAACTAAAGAATCAATAATTTCTTCTTTAACATCATCAAGACTAGGTTTTTCTTTTTGGTCTATTCTATAGATAACATGGTAACCATAAGAAGTTTTAACAGGCTCTTTACTATAACTATTATCATCTAGTTTTTGCATAGCCTCCATATAAGCAGACTCAAGATTAGCATTATAAGATTTATAACCTAATTCCTCATAAGTAATTTGGTCTTTATATTCCTCTTTAACATCATCAAAAGACTTACCATTATTTAATTTAGAAATAATTTCTTTTGCTAAATCTTCAGCCTTTTTCTTATCTTCGTCGCTAGCGGAACTATCTACTTTTACTAAAATATGTTTAGTATTGATATCACCATAGACATTATCATTATAATATTTTTCTACTTCTTTATCAGAAATTAAAGTTTTAATATAATCCTTAGCATAAGTATTTCTTCTATATCGTAGTCTTAAATATTCTAAGAAAGCTTTTTCACTACCAAAACCATTATTTGATAAGAAAGTTTCTTTATCCATTTTATAGTATTGTTCAGAAGCCTTATAATAACTTTCTGCTTGTTCTTTTATTTCATCATTCATTTCATCAGTTTCAGGATATTTTTTTTCAAGAATTTTATTATCTATTTTATCAAGTAATGAACTAATAGAGTATAATTCTTTCATATCTTCATATAAGTCATCAGCAGTAACTGTATAACCATCAATTTCTGCTACTGGTTGTGTTCCATCTTTTAGAGTAGCAATTCTATCAGGCCATATAATAATAACTACTAGTATAGTGATAAGTATTCCACCAACTGCTCCATAAATAGCAAGTCTATATTTGTCAAAGAACTCTAACATTTTAAATACTTTATCATCACTTACTTTGTTTACCTTTTTTTCTTCTTTCTTAGATTCTTTTTTAGGTGTATTTTTTACTACTTTTTCTTCTTTTACTACTACCTCTTTCTTTTCTTTTTTATTATTTTTTGTCTCTTGTTTTTTCTTTGCCATTTTTCATTCTCCTTTCAAAGATACATTAATATAATATCAAATCTAGGCTAAAATTACAAGATTATTTTGTAAATATGGGCAAATTACCATAATTTTTTAATTTCTTTTTTTATTGTTTCTAAAGTACAGCACACTTTTTTTATTTTTCCATAAAATATTGTGAATAGAAAAAAAGGAGGAATGTATTATGGGTAACTGTGGATGCGGTACTGGTTCTAGTGCTGCTATTGTATTAGTACTATTTATCCTACTAATAATCATACTAGGCGCTTGGATATAATTTAAAGGAGGTGCATTATAATGTCTGGAAATAGTTCTTGTAATAACACTTGTAGTCATAAAAGCAACAGCGGTCTATTAATTGTCATTGTATTATACATCTTACTTGCTATCATATTAGGAAATGCTTTCTTATATTAAAACATTTATTTTAGAGAAACTATCTTCGGATAGTTTTTTCACATCAAAAAAAGTAGACAATCGCCTACTTTAATTTATTATACACTTCTTCAATAGATAACTTCTCCTCATTATGATACTTAGGAATTAAATGTAAATGATAATGTTTAACATCTTGACCAAGACCATTATTTTGAGCAAAAGTAATACCATCACAGTGCAGTCTTTCTTTTAATCTATCTGCAATAACTTTCGCAGTCTCTAAGATATGATTAAGTACCTCTTTATCAATATCAAAGAAATCCTGATAATGTTCTTTAGGCACAATTAGACAGTGGCCAGTACTATGAGGATTAACATCTAAAAATACTTTTACAACATCATCTTCATATATCGTATATGATGGTATTTCATTATTAATAATTTTACAAAATATATCCATATTAGGTTACCTCCACTATAAGTATATCAAAAAAAAGAAAATAAATAAATATTTTCTTAAGTGAATATCTGCGAATATTCTATTATAATTATGTAACTATTTACCATTTTTTATACAAATAAATATCAATTTAATTTTTAATCTTACTAAATATCTTAACTGTTTCATAGAGATTATTAAACTTTTTATTCCAATTATTCTTAATTTCCTTAATCAAAGTATCACGAATAACCTTAGTATCCTCTTCATCCTTCTCAAAATAATCATAGTATAAATACTTCAAATTAATATCATTCTTCTCACTATTAATATACTTAATTAAAAAGTCCCTTTTTTCTCTAACACCTCTAGTAATATTATCCCTTTTAACCTTTGTATGTTTAATAATAGGAATACAATAAACTTCATCATCACCAATCTCATCTAGTACCTCCTCCTCTTCATCAAGAGTAAGGCTACTTCTTTTAACTAAATTACCATTCTCATTAAACATAAGAGCCATTACTTCTTTCTCATTAGAAATAAGAAAAGAAGGACCAAGTTTACTTCTGGTATAAGTATAAGTTTTATCTCTAATAACATTAATAAAATCTTTACTAACAGAAACATTATCATACTTCATAATATTAAAACATTCATTATCCACTAGAAACAGAGGAATCTTTTTAACATTAATAATGCTATCCTTTCTATCCCATTCATAAAAAGAATAATACTCCTTATTAAAATTAAGTACAATATCATAAATATAATTCATTCTTATCTTCTCCTTTAATAGTCATTGATAAAATCATCATAATAAGACCGATAATACTAAAATAACATTCAAATCTTCTAACAATAAAATTAACATAATTCAAAAAATTATACCCCATAGACATCAAATTAAGATATAAAATAATAAAACTACATCCAATAACCATAAAACCAAATCCAAGTAAAAAGAAAAAAACTCTTACCATAATATCCCTCATTTAAACATATTCAAATAAATAGATATTATTAAGAGTTTTTATTTACTCAATTTCGTTATTATTTTTAATTTCTACTCTACTAATAGAATCAAATCTTTTAGTAATCTTATCAGTAGTAACATGAATACTTTCAATATCTTTATTAACAGTTTCTATACTTCTAGATAACTTATCCCATCTATCTTTATACCTACTAAATTCAACACCTAACTTATTAAGTTCATCATGAATTATACTAGTATATTTATCTCTTTCCATATTCTTAAGAAGAACTTCAATAACAGTAAATGTACTAATTAATGTCGTAGGAGAACATATCCATACTCTTTTTCTATGAGCATATTCAACTAAATCACTATGATAAGCATTAATTTCAGCGAATAAAGCCTCAGCAGGTAAGAACATAATAGCTTGATCTGAAGTAATACCAGGAATAATATATTTAGAACTAATAGCATCAATATGTTTTTTAACATCAGCCTTAAATTCTTTTTCCGCAGCAGTTCTCTCTAGTGGAGAAAGATTCTTATCAACCATTTTTTGATAGTGTTCTAAAGGAAACTTTGAATCAATAGCAACAGTACCTAATGGTTCGGGAGCAAATATTACTGCATCCGCAATAGTGGTATTAGGAAAAGTATACTGAAGTCTATATACATTATCATTTCTTTCACCAAATATACTAACAAGAATATGCTTAAGATTAATTTCACCAAATATACCACGACTCTTTTTATCAGTTAAAATACTTTGAAGAGAAACAATATCAGTAGATAAAGTATCAATTTTCTTTTGTGCTTCATCTATTCTGGATAATCTTTCTAATATATTAGTAAATGTTTTATTAGTCTTAGCAAAATTATCATCTAATCTTTCATTAACTTTATCATTAATTTGACTAAGTTTCTTTTCCATTCTTTCATTTAATCCATTAAAATTATCATTCATTGTTTTCATTATATCTATTTGAAAACTAGATAATTCTTTAACTGTAGTAGTTTCTAAATTACCAATTCTTTCAGTAATTTTTCCTTCATTAACATTCTTACTAATTGCTATAATAACTAAGATAATTATTACAATAAGTAGTCCTATAATTATATAATCTAACATTTTTATACCTCCATATTTCACATTTAAAGTATATCATATATTTAATATCAAGTAAATAGAAAATATAAAAAAATCAAACAAATGTATATAAAATATTATAGTGTTTAGTAAAGAGCTTATAATCTCTTTACTATCATTAAAGCCTAATGTCTTTAATGAAAAAATTGAAGCCTATAGTCTTCAATTTAAAGTTTATTTTTTTATTTCTTTTTTATCTTCAGTTGGAGGTTCCATATAATATTTATCAGGGTTATTCATTATTTCTTCTTTAATATTATAAGGACATTTTAGTTTATTTAAATCAAAATAATGGGGAAAAACAAGTCCATCAGCACTAGTAAGAGACCTTAAATCTATATCATAGCCAACATATTGAGGAAGAACAAGTCCATCAGCACTAGTAAGAGAACTTAAATTTATACTACTACCAACATATTGAGGAAGAACAAGTCCATCAGCATTAGTAAGATGACTTAAATCTATATAGCCACCAACATGTTGAGGAAGAACAAGTCCTTCAGCACTAGTAAGAGAATATAAAACTATATCGCGACCAACATGTTGAGGAAGAGCAAGTCCTTCAGCACTAGTAAGAGAGTCTAAAACTATACTACCACCAACATATTGAGGAAGAACAAGTCCTTCAGCACTAGCAAGATAACTTAAATCTATATTACCACCAACATACTGAGGAAGAACAAGTCCTTCAGCACTAGTAAGAGGCCTTAAATATATATTACCCGAAAGAGCTTTAAACTTTTCTGGATTATTTAGCCATTCTTCATGTGATAAAGCAACCTCTTCTTCTTTAACATTAAATATAAGACTATAATCTCTTCTTCCATTTCTTTTACTTTTAATTTCTTCTATTCTAGGATCTTTTTTATAGCCAAAACAATCAATTTTACTATTTACTTCATATAAAAACTTAAGTTCATCAAGAGTAAGTTCAATATTATTATTTACCTTTTTATCAATTAAAGTAAGTAATTTCATATCATGTTCTTTTTTTAGATATTT
>ERZ780149.1201-NODE-1201-length-29579-cov-12.728424_pt1 | contig 29579 bp, 21 predicted proteins | sample MGYA00511367_ERZ780149 | MGnify/ENA primary metagenome ERZ780149 (study PRJEB29588, sample SAMEA2153852) | human gut metagenome | biome: human gut; feature: human-associated habitat; material: faeces | place: Denmark | collected 2008/2010 ... | reverse complement strand
GGTTATTTTCGATACGCTTGTTAAACTATCTTATATAACAACGTCTCGCACAATTTTTATAATAATGTGCCTCATCTACAAATATTCTATCTACACCTAATTCTTCAAAAGTAATTACATCATCTTTTCTTGATGTGTCATTTAATTTATCTAATTTAGTTTGTAGTGCTTTCTTTGTTTTTTCTAATTGTTTTATAGAAAATCTTTCACCATTATTATTTTGTAAATCAGTAATACCAAATGTTATTTCATCTATTTGTTTTTGAATAATTGCTCTTTGCCTTTCAGCAGACATTGGTATTTTTTCAAACTGTGAATGACTTATGATTACAGCATCATAATCGCCAGTTGCTATTCTTGAACAGAACTTTTTACGATTTGCAGTTTCAAAATCTTTCTTTGTTGTTACTAAAATATTTGCACTAGGATATAATTGCAAAAACTCTTGTCCAAATTGTTCTACTATATGATTTGGAACAACAAATAAGGACTTATTACAAAGTCCTAATCTTTTTGATTCCATTGCAGCTGCTACCATTTCAAAAGTTTTTCCTGCACCTACTTCGTGTGCTAATAAAGTATTACCACCATAAAGAATTCTTGCTATTGCATTTGTTTGATGTGTTCTCAATTTTATCTCTGGATTTATTCCATCAAAAGTAATATGAGATCCATCATATTCTCGTGGTCTTATTGCATTAAAATGCTCGTTATAATACTTTGTTAATCTTTCTCTACGTTCTGGATTTTGCCATATCCATTCTTCAAAAGCCTGTTTTATTATCTCTTGTTTTGCTTGTGCAATGGCAGTTTCTTTTTTATTAAGTTCTGCTACTCTCTTACCATTTTCATCTTCGTAGTAATCGTATATTCTGGTATCTTTAAGATTCAAACTATCTTCAATTATTTTATAAGCATTTGCTCTTTGTGTTCCATAAGTGTTATAAGATTTTACATTCATCTTATCAAAGTTTTTACCCTCAACATACCACTCTGATGTTGATTCTACATAGTGAACTTTTATATTCCTACTAACATAATAAGATGGATTTAATAAATATTCTATAAAATCTTTTATATCTGAACTAGGAATCCAAGTTGTTCCTAATCTTACACTTATTTCACTTGCACTTAAATCTTTTGGTATAACTTCTTTTAAATGCTTAACATTTACTAAATAAGTTTCATCAGTTTCTGCAAACTTTTCTGCTACTTTTAATTTTTCTCTAACATTACCAGATAAATATTCATCTGCAGTTACATATTTAATTTCTTCATTATCAAAAGATGGAACTTTAAATATTTCGCCCTCTAAATCTTTTACAAGTTCTTCTATACTCTTGCCAGTTAAAGAACTCATATATTCCATATCAACTCTTGCTTTTTCAGATATTGATACAATTAGTGCATCATTTGCATTATCTACTTGCATAACCTTTGTTTTAGGTCTTATAGTTCTTTTTTTAAACATATCTGCTTTTCTTGCAAGATTACCTTGTTCATCTAATATTTCAAGTGAGCATAATAAATAATAACTTGAATCATTAGAAAAAGCAGAGTTATTTCCTCTGCTATTTATTAGTCCATATTTCTTGCTAAAAGCATCATATAAACGATTTAATTTGCTTTGTTGGTATTTTATATCTTCTTCTGGAAAATCCTCTGTTTGGTACTCTATAAGAGTTCTAACACAGTCCCTAATTTCAATTAAACCTTTAACTCTACTTTCAGTAGTTAATGCTAATTCTTGTGGATACATTCTACTATTTTCTCTAAAATAAATCTTACCATCTACCAGAGTATAAGAAAAATTCCTTACATTATAATCTGCAGGAATAGATAAATCTTCTTCTTCGCCTATATCATCTAATACATAGTCTTTTACTTCAGCGTGTATATTAGTAATCGCTTGTTCTAACATACTACTTAAATCTTGATTATCGTTTGCTATACAAGCAGAATCATAACCAAATCTAGTAGAAATTGTTTCCATATTTCCCATTATCATTTCTGGATTATCTACAAAGTATTTATTCATCTTAATACCATTTTCATTAGTATCAAGATATACCCAGTCTGGCTCTATATCAGTTATTGAATCCCTTTTTTGTAAAAAGATAATATCTGATGTTACCTCTGTTCCTGCATTTGCTTTAAAAGTATTATTAGGTAGTCTTATCGCACCTAATAAATCAGCTCGTTGTGCTATATATCTTCTAACACTTGGATTTTCTTTATCTAGTGTTCCTTTTGAAGTTATAAATGCAACTACTCCACCCGGACGCACCTTATCTAATGTTTTTGCAAAGAAATAATCGTGAATAAGAAATTTATTCTTATCATATTTCTTATCAGAAACTTTAAAATCCCCAAATGGTACATTTCCTATTGCTACATCAAAAAAACTATTAGGCAATGCAGTATTTTCATATCCCTGAACTGCTATTGATGACTTTTGATAAAGTTGTCTAGCAATTCTACCACTTACAGAATCTAATTCTATACCATATATTTTGCATTCTGCTAATGAGTCTGGCAACATTCCTATAAAATTACCTGTTCCACAACTTGGCTCTAATATATTTCCTGTTTTTAATCCCATATTTTCTAATGCTTTATACATAGAATTGATAACTATTGGTGGTGTATAAAAAGCAGTTAAAGTTGATTCTCTTGCTTGTGAATATTCTGTTTCATCTAGCAAGTTTTTTAATATATGATATTCATTACTCCAAGAACTATCTCTATCATCAAATGCTTGTGGTAATCCACCCCAACCTACATATTTTGATAATATTTCTTGTTCCTCTGGTGTAGCAAATCTATTTTCTTCTTCACATTTTTTTAATACTTTAATTGCCTCTACATTACGATTAAACTTTTCTCTTGGAGTTCCAACTCCTAAATCGTTATCAGTTATCCTAAACTGACTACGATCTGACAAATTGATTTCTGGATGAATATCAAAAGCATTAACTTTACTTTTCTTTTTCTTTTCAAAAGTAGGTACTAATTCTGCCTCAATTACTTCGTTTTCTGTCTGAATAGGTGTTTCTTCAATAGTTTCTTCTATTGTTTGTTCAGTTTGAACAATATTCACTATCTTTTCTTCTTTTTTAATTAAGTGGTCATTACAAGGATTTTCTCTAACTTTTCTATCAAATTCTTCCTTTGACATTTCTCTATTAAATAAAGGATATTGATAATCATATAAGACTACATTAAATATTCCAATATTTAATATTTCATATTCATCAGCACCAATATAAATTTTATCGCCTAAATGATATTCATACTCTACTTCTTTTTCTTCTGGTTTATCAACTATACTTGCTAACTCATTTCCTTTTTCAGCCAGTTCTCTTTCTTGCTCTTTCTTATCTAGCCAATTAGGATAATCTTCTAATTCTTTTGAATTTAAGTATCTATCTTCCTTAATTAGTTCACTTACTCTTTTTTGAATATAATTCCAATTAAATAATTGTTCTCTTGCACTTGCATCAAAATAACCTCTATTAAAAACAATTCCTTTTGCACTTGCACTATAACCAATTCCAGAGCCTGTAATTGTATGTGTACTACCACTATCACCATATAAGTTTTTTAAATAATTTGCATTTTCTTGATTAGATAAACTTTTTTGGAATTGTTCATATATACCATATTTTGTTTCAGTATGTTCTTCTTGTAAATACCTATCTATGAACTCTTGTGAAAACTCTAAATCTTTAACTTCTTTATTTTCTTGTTCATCTAATAAAGATAATTGTTCGCTTACACTTGGTAAAGGTTTTACTCTGTCATTTAATTGATGAAGTAATATCATTGCCTCATAATGATATGGTAGGTCTTTCCACTCTACAAAACTTTCTGTATCTCTTGATAAGAAATTTCCTTTCCAAAATAAAACTCCATTATCAAATGCTTTATAACCATACATCATATCATCAACAATTATTCCAGTATAATCATTATTGAATATACCTTTTAAAAATTCTGTTCTTTTATTTAAGTCTTTTTCATTTTCAAAATAATTGATAATTTCTCTATTTGATTTTTTAAAATGTGGTGTTGTGCTTAATATTTGATTTATCTTTTCATCAACAACAACATAAGGACGGTGTTCTCCGTCCTTTTCATAAATATTTAAGCGTAAATTAGTTCTTTCATTACTACTTCCTCTGCGGTCATCTTCAAGTTGTTCATTAACCCTACCCATTTCATTTGATTCTCTTGTTTCATTTCCTCTGTTATATTCTCTTTCACTTTCATTTGTGAAATTATTTGTTCTATCTTCATCTCTGCTTGTTTCTGAATTTCCATCAAATGTTCTTGTAGTTTGTCTTTCATCAATAATGTTGTGTACAATGCTTTCTTCTCTTGTTTTAGGTAATTCAACCTCATTATTGCGTATTTGCCACTCACTTGTTGTTTGTTCTCTGGAAGAATCAAGTCTGGAAGTTCGTAATCCCCTTGTTTGGTATAAGTTATCATCATTCTTATCACTCCTTTCAGCATTCCTGCTTTCACTATTATCATAATCTTTATTATTATTTATATCAAATGTGCGAATTTTATTTATTTCGTTAATTCGTAAATTTTTTATTGTGCTATAAATCTCACGAAGTCCCATCTCTGCTATTTCACTATTAGCAACTCCTAATCGTGTTATAGTATCATAACTATTAAATAATTCTAATTCTTTAAAATCTTCTATTGAAAAATATTCGTTTGGATCAAGTCCACATCTTTTCATCATAGTAAATGCTATACTATTTGATAAAACTTTATGGAATATTTCTTTTACTTGTTCTTCTTCTATATTTTCCAATAAACTATTATCTCTATAAAATAATAAATCAGATATATAATCTAGTGAATTATCTTCAGCTAGTATTTTAGAAACTGATTTTATCGCATCTGATAATGTTTCTTTTGATGATAATTCGCCATATTTATTTTCTAATGATTCTATAACATCTTGTTCATAAGGTTTTGTGACTGATCATAACAAAATGTTTTTTCCATATTTACTATTAGTATCACTTATATCAAATACATATCTTAAACTTGAATAACCATTAGATTCTGATATTAGTGCAATTCCTTTTGCACCTTTATTAACCCATCTTCCAACACTTTTATTCCAAGTTTCTATTTCTGCACAAGATGTTGCAGTAGGTCTTTGAGCATATATAAGTATTTGGTCATTAAAAGAATATTTATAATTCATTGCAGAACACTCTAAAAATGACATCCAATTTTCTGGAATAACAACATCTGTTAATGTTTGTCCATACAAATCTGTTATTAGTCTTAATTTGTTAGCCAATTTCACACCTCCGTTCTATTACTTAATTTCTAATTATTATTTTCTTTTATTGACTCTTTTGCTTTCAATAATATTGCATAGTAATTATCATTTGCTATGATTTCTTTAATATTGCTTAACAATAAATAAATTAAATCAGTTGCCTCATTTGGAAAAAATCTAATATCTATAAATACATTTTGTTCATCATCTTCATAAGGCACACTATATTTCAATATTTTTTCTTTCAGCCTAGTACATTTATTGGCGACTTTTTCGCCATCATATTTTTCATATCTACTTAATAATTCTACTAATTGATTAAAACTCTCAATATCTAATACTACTTTTATTTTAGGTAGTTGTTTTTGATAATTCATTATTCTTGCACCTACCTTTCCATATCTCTATCTGCTTTTACTCGCATTTCTAAATTAACATTATTTTGATATTTTTCTAATGCCTCTCTTACAGACTCTTTTCCTAATAAATCATTTACTTTCGCTTTTGCATCTGCTTTGCTTTTAGCCTCAACCTCAAAAGTAATTCTTCCATTCAAATTTACATCTACTTCATATTTTTTCATTATTTATCATTTCCTTTCTCTTTATTTCCACTTAAAAAAGCAATTAAATCTCTATTCTTAATTGCTGTTTTGAATTCTATTATTATTAAAGTTTCATTAGATGTTAGATTAGGCAATTTTGCTAAATCTTCCATCTTCATAGCGAGGATTTTTTTGTCAGTATTAAATCCTGCATCAAAAAGTTTTTCTAGTGTTTTTGTTATCTGACTTAAATTATATTTAGTTTCCAATTAAATCCCTCCTATATAACTTCTACTAATTCACAAATAACAACAATTTGTTTATCTGTATTATGCTTACAAGTTATTAAAGTTAAAGTGCTTTTTTCTGCATTTCTAACTATGTGAGCATAACCATTTTTCTCTATTTCATAAGAATTAACCATTTTGTATTTATACTCTTTTCCATTGTAAACAATGCTTACAATGTCATCATTTTGTAGTTTATTTAGTTTTCTAAAATAAGATATGCTACTATTACCACTATGACTAGCTAATATAACATTACCTTTATCTACATCTGGCATATCTGATTCAGATAATATTTCAATGTTTCTATTAACATTGTTCCAATAACTACCTTTACTTGCTAATCCTTTTTCTAAACCAATTTTAGGTATTTTAATAACTGCAATATAGTTTATATTTAGAGTAGTTGTTTCTTTCTTTTCCTCTTGCACTGCAACTTCTTCCTTTACTAATTCTTCTTCCATTACAGGAACATCTACAACATATTCTTCTTGTTGTTCATAAAAATCATTTATTAAATCCTGTTCTTGCTTTTTATCTAAATAATTATTCACTATCTTTCCACCTAAAATTCCTACACCTACAATTATTAGAAAAGAGCCAACTATAAAAAGTTGACTCTTTCTTTGATTATTGTTTTTTGTTTTTCTTTTTAGCATAAATAATCACTCCTATTCCACTTATCATTAACAGTCCAGATATTATTTCTAATACAAAATAATCATTTAATCCTGTATTAGGAACTTCAATTACTACTTTCTCATTAACCATATTTGCTTTTACTATTTCGCCATCTTCTAATATTTCAAAAGCCATTTTTTCTTCTGTTAAGATATACCCCTCTGGTGCTTCCTTTTCTAAAATATAGTATTTTCCATACCTTAATTCTTCAATGATTACTTTTCCATTTTCATCAGTTTTACCAGAGAATACAAGTTCATCAGTTTCTGTATATATTTCTATAACTGTATTAGGAAGTGGCTCACTTGTAGAAATATCAGTTTTAGTAAATTCTAATGTTCCATAAATAGGTCTGTTTTTCATTTCTGCTTTTACTATTTTTCCATTCTCTAATATTTCAAAATATACTTTCTCATCTGTAATTACAAAACCTGTTGCAGCTTCTTTTTCAATGATATAGTATTTGCCATACCTTAATTCTTCAATTACTACTTTTCCATTTTCATCAGTTTTACCAGAGAATATAAGTTCATCTTTCGAATTATAAATTTCAATTAGAGTATTTGGAATAACTTCGCCATTTACTAAATCAGTTTTAGTAAATTCTAGTGTTCCTGTTCTAAATTTATTTGTTATAGTTTTTTCAATTACTGCACCTTCTTCAACTACATCAAAATAGATTTTCTCATCACTTAAAACATAAGAATCTAGTGTAGATATTTCTTTGAAATAGTATTTTCCATATTCTAAAACAACTTCAAAATATCCATTTTCATCTGTTGTGTGTTCACTTATTAGTTTATCTTCTAAATTATAAACTCCAAACTTAACACCAGATAGTAATGATCCATCTTCATCATCTTTTGTAATTTTTAATGTTGAAGATATTTTTTTGTTAGTCATCTTGGCTTTTACTATTTCGCCATTCTCTTTTATTTCAAATAATACCTTTTCATCAGAAGATACATAACCCTCAATAGGATTTACTTCAACTATATAGTATTTTCCAACGGCTAATTCTTTAACTATAATCTTGCCGTTTTCATCAGTCTTACCAGAATAAATTAACTCATCTTTTTCAGTAAAGATATTGAATTCTACATTTGGTATTGGCTCACTTGTAGAATAATCAGTTTTAGTAAATTCTAGTGTTCCTTTTTTCAAAAAATTAAATGCTTTGTAAGTATCATATACAATAGCAGTTTTATTATCTTTTTCAGTCAGTTCAAAATGATATTCTTTTGTATCTAAAACAAAATTATCTTTTGTTTCTACTTCTACTAAATAATATTTTCCTAGTGGAAGTTTCTTACTCTTAATATAACCATCTTCATTAGTTATAAGTGTTTCTACTAAATCCCCTTTGTTGTAATATAAATAATTACCATCAGCTGATTTAATATCTTCATCTGCATATAAATTGAATTTAATACCATTTAATTTAATATCTTGATATTTAAAAGTTCCATCTTCTGCTACAAACTTTTCGCCAGTTTTAAATATCTCAACTTGTCCTTTTATCGGAGTATTTTTAAATTCTACAACTACAATAGCACCATAAGTTGTGTAGTTATATTCTGTATCTTCCCCAATAGTAAACTTTAATCCATCTTTTGAAATTAAATAACCTGTTGGGCTTTCAATTTCTACCAACTTATAATTACCTGCCTCTAATTTTAAATATGTTGTAAAAGTTCCATTTTCATCAGTTAAGAAATTGTCATATACTTTTCCACCTACATATTGGCTAACATATTGATTAGTGTCAGTATTTAATATTTTGAATTTTGCATTTGCTATTGCTATTGTTTTACCTGTTTCACTATCTTTCTTAAATACTTGAAGATAAGCAGATATTTTATTATTTAAAATATTATAATATTGCTCTTTCTCACTATTCTCATCTACTGTAATATAGAAATCATAGATTTTTTCAAATCCCGTATTACTATTTACTTGATGGAATTTCCATACTCCATAAGGAATTTCAATAGTAGCATAACCATTTTTATCAGTTTTGATTTCGCCATATTTTGTTCCATCTGGGTAGAATATTTCAAAAGTAATATTAGCCTCTGCATTTAAGAAAGTAGTATTTCCATTAACATAGTCATATTGTTTTAAAATACTTATAAAATTCTTAATTACTTCATTTTCTACTGTTACTGAATAATCTTTCTTTTCAGAAATAAATTGTTCTTTAACTTCTGTTGTTAAATAGTATCCCTTTGGTGCTGACACTTCTTTTATAGTGTATTTTCCATAAGGCAAATATTTTGTTGTTGCTGTGCAATCATCTCCAATAGTTATAGTATCTACAACATTATTGTTATGGTCTATAACATTGAACTTTGCACCTTTTAAAGTTGCTTGTCCTAATGCTTTACAAGATTTAGTTTCGCTATCGTGTTTAACAACTTTAATTCTTCCTTTTATTACTTCATCTTTTGAAATTACTGATACAGTATCACTATTTTTAATATCTACTGTATAAGTGTTTGAATCTAAATAATAACCTGGTGGTGCTGATATTTCTTTGACAGTATATTGTCCATAAGGAAGATATTTACTTGTCGCACTACAATCATCACCAGTAGTTATAGTATCTACAACATTGTTGTTTTTATCTCTTATTTCGTATTTTGCACCTTTTAAAGTTGCTTGTCCTAATGCTTTACAAGCATTAGTTTCACTATCATATTTAACAACCTTTATTTTTCCTTTAATAACATTATCTTTAACAGTTATATTAACTGTATCACTTGAATTAACTGTTACAGTATAAGCTGTTTTATCTAATTCATACCCCTCTGGTGCTGATACCTCTTTTATGGTATAAGTGCCCAACGGCAAATTATTTGTAGTAGCAGTCAAATCACTACCAATTGTTAAAGTAGATACAACACTTCCACTTGAATTTATTACATTATATTTAGCACCTACTAATGTTGCAGATCCTTGTGGTGTTGTACTATTTGTTTCTGCATCTACTTTCTTTATTTGAATTTTACCACCTAAAACATTAAACTTTACTGATGCAACAACTGGGTCTGAAAATCTAAAATACCCCATCTTTTGACTATTAGCACCATTACCTGTATAAACTATTGTTGTATGATTATCATAATGCTTTCTAACAACATTCAAAGTTAGATTTCCAGTTTTTAGTGGTGTAACATACACATCATTTCCAGAAATTCTAACATTCATATCACTTGAACTATATACTTCATATTCGCTTAATAGTCCATTAGTATCAGTTATTTTATATTCTCTACCTATAATTGCTTCAATAGAAGTTCCATTAAAACTAGGCTTATTATAATGAGCATTAACTAATCTCATTATTTCGTTTCTTTCAGCACTAACATTAATAAAGTCACCATAACCATATTGTTCTGTCCAAAATTCAATTATTTGTCCACCAGTTGTTTCCCATATTAGGGATTGAGCTGCCATTCTATATCTTAAAGTTTGGTGTCCCGGATAATCATATCCATAGTGACCAATTAGTTCTATTTTTTTGTTAGTAGCTTCATCATAAGGTGAAGCTTGTAATCCATCATATCCTAAATATGCACTAGTTGTTATATCAACTCCCGGCTCAATACAATAAACAACTTTTCCATTCATTGTATATTGCTCATATTGTGCTGACATATAAGGTTTTCCTCCTCCACGTCTTGTATAATAAACATTTGGAGTTTTAGGATGTGATAATGTTTCGTTTGTTGCTGCTTTTACTTCTGTTGGATTTAAAAAATTAAAAACCCCAAATAAAGTAAAAACAAGCAGAAACATAGATAATATTTTCAACTTTTTCATACTTTTCATCTTTCCTTTCCAAAATAAAAAAGCAACCATCTCTGATTGCCTTTGCTTATAAATATTTAATTTTCCATTGGATTTGTATATCGTATTTTTAGTTTGTAACCAATTACTTTACCTTTGTAGATAATTTCTACTGGATCAAAGCCTAAAATATTAACTGTGTCAGTTAAAGCAATATCAAATCCTGCTTGTAAACATTCTTCGTATGTTGCATATTCAACTTGTTTCATTAGCCTTTCATATTCTTCATCAACTTCTGGCTTTTTCTCTTGTTCTACTTTCTCAACTTGTTTAGATTCTTCTACAACTAGTGTATTTTCTTCTTGCTTTTCTTCAATGTCGCTTTTTGTATCATTTTGTTGAATTTTCTCTTGTTGCTTATTTTCGTTTTGTTTAGTTTCTTCTGGTATCTTCTCAACTTTTTCAGTTTTGTTAGTAGAATTACTTTTTGTTTCTCCTTGAACTACAACATTTTCTTTTTCTTGCTGTGTGCTTGTAATTTCTTTTTTACTTTCAACTACTTTTTCTTCTTCAACAACACTTTCCTCTACAATTTCAGAAACTATGTTATCTTCAATTTCTTCTTCAATCTTTGGTATTTCTTCGTAAACAACAGAATTACTAGTTTCTTGTTTAGCAAACTTAATTGCAACTACTGAACTACCACCAATTACAATTACCAGAACTGTTATTAAAACAAATTTCTTCATACAAACCACCTTCCCTTTGATTTCATTGTATCTACAAAATTATTTTTTTGCATTACTGCGTTTTATTTAGTTTATTACTTATTACTTTTTTTCAGTTAGTAAATAATAGTTAGTAATATAACTAGGGAGGATTGTAAGGAGGGAATTACGGAAAACATACTCCTGTTATCTTGCACCCATTTCTCGTTGTCTTAAATACTTGCTGTAATGTTCTATTGCTTTAACAACAAAATCCTCAATTTTAGGTTCTTCAATGTTTTTTGGTAGAACATTTCTAATCCTGTCATTATCAAACTTAATTTTTTGTTTTTGATTAGGTTTTTCTTCTGACAAAATATCATCAATTTTATCTGCATCTAACTCGCCAGATTGAAATAATTTTTTCATCACTATTGCTTGTGCGTGTGATGGTGTCGCATCTGAATACTCTATGCAGTCTAATAGTGCATACTGATTATCTTCATCAAGATATGATATTTCTACTGCTGGATTAAATGCTATCTTTTTATCATCTACCATTTCTAATAACTCTGGTATCAATTCAGTAAGTCTTATAAATCTTCTTACTTGGCGTCCACTTTCATCATTTTCTTTTCCAATTATATCAGTAGTTTCCAACTTTCGGACAACTTGTCCGGAAGTTAATTCCGTAGTTTTTCCTTGATGTCCTAATGCCTCTAATTTCATTTTATAAGCAAAAGCCTTTTCACTAGGTAATATTTCTTCTCTTTGCATATTACTATCTACCATTATTATTGTAGCCTCATCATCTGATAAGTTTCTAACAATACAAGGTATAGTTTCTTTATTTGCTAGTTCACTTGCTCTTTTTCTTCTATGTCCTGAAATCATTTCATATTTTCCATCTTTTGTTGGTCTAACTAATATTGGGTGAACTACACCATATTGCTCAACACTTTGTCGCATTTTATCCATTTCATCATCATCTTTTACTTTAAATGGGTGATTTGGAAAATCAGTAATATCTGTTAATTTAACTTCAACTACTTTTTCTAACTTTGCACTATCTCTTTCTTCCTGTGTGCTAAATAAATCATCTAGATTCATCTTTGGTAAAGGTATTTTTGTATCTTTCTTTTCCACTCTCTAACACCTCCTTTGCTATGGAATTATAAGCCTCTGCTACCTTTCCACTTTTATCATAAGATAAAATACTTTTTCCTTTTGTAGTGGATTCGGCTACCTTTATTGCTTGTGGTATCTGTGTATCATAAATTTTTATCACACTACCATAATTTTCTTGCAGTTGCTGTCGTATTTCTCTTGATAGATTAGTTCTTTTATCAACTATTGTTAATAATATTCCATCTATTTTTAACTTTGGATTTATCTGTTTTCTTATTTTTGAAATTGTAGAAAACAAATAAGTCATTCCTTTCGCTGCAAGATAATGTGGTTGAACAGGTATTATTACTTTATCTGCACTTGCTAATGAATTTATAGTCATCATACCTAAACTCGGCATACTATCTATTAGAATATAATCATAATTATTCTTAACTTCTGACAAGCAACTCTTTAAAGCATACTCCCTACTCATTGCACTCATTAAATCTACTTCTGTTGTTGCAAGTTCTATACTAGATGGGATTAAATCAATATTCTCTTTATGGTGTAAAATACACTCTTTTGTATTTATGGTTTTATCTTCCATATAGCGATATAAGAGTGTAGATAGAGTTATTGATAAATCATCTTGATTATGCCATCCCATACAAGTTGTTAAACTTGCTTGTGGATCGGCATCTACCAAGAGGACTCGCTTTCCTTCTTTTGCAAGTGCAACACCTAGACTTAATGCAGTAGTAGTTTTTCCTACTCCACCTTTTTGATTTGCAATAGCAATTACTTCACATTGTGACATTCTTTCTCATCTCCTTTCTTTCACAATTTAAGCCACCTTAAATAAATAAGATGGCTATGTATTCCATTTCTGGCATAAAAAAAAGAACTGAAATTATCAGTTCTTCTCTAATGTTTTAATCATTTTTAATAAGAGTTCATCAATCGCATCTGTTGGTCGTGATTCATTTAATTGTTTTGTTCTTAATTCATTTAATGCATTGATAATTATTTTTATTTCATAATTATCTACTAACAATTTAAACTTTTTCATACCGAAACTCCTCCTAAAAAATATGTTTATTATATACTATCATTTTCTATATAAGATAACAAATCTATGATATACTTTTTAAGTATTTATCTATTTTTTGTTATTTTTTAATCAAAAATGTAAAAACTTTTTATAGTGATTTCCTTTATTTATAAGGGTTTGCGAGTGGTTTTACTTAAATCCGTATCACCCAGTTAATATTCATTTTATTTTCTTCCATTTTTCTCCTCATTTTTCAAATTCTATAAAGCTTTTCATATTTTGAGTAGCCATTTTGCTGTTTGTGATTATTTGGCTCATTTCTTTATCAAACCATTTTGGAAGTTCTATTTGAGCTGCTTGTTCTTTACTTTTAAATTCTATTTCTGCAAATACTACTCCTTCATACACTTCCTTAAATACATCAACTTCAATTTTTAATTCATCTACATATGGAATTACATATCTGTCTTTAGATAAGGTAATATATTCCGCATTTATTTTTAATGCATCATATTCTTCCTTTGTTATCTCTTTTTCAAATTCATTAACAGATATTCCAACTTTCATTGTTTTTACTGTATATACATATTTAGTATTGCCACTTTTTTCAATTTTTCTTTTTCTTAATGCTGTATAATCATCTACATACAAGTAATCTTGTGTGATGGTTTTTTTAGGATATTTACTAATTATTTCATTTATTGCATTAATATCTTTTACTAAAAATTTTCTTTCTATTTCCATTCTTAACTTCATCCCTTTGGTAAATGTAAATTTGGTTGGAAAAATTTATATTCCCAACCTTATAATGTCCTATATTGATTTTTATCTGCTCTTTCATCTAATTTTCTATCATAATCTTTGTTTTTATAAAACCAGTCTGTTTGCTTGTGCACCGGGTTCGCCTTCCTGTTTTTATCCAACAATACATCAAAGAATGCTGCAACTGGAATTATAACTCCTATTAACGCAACAAATATATTCATATATAACTCTAGTGACGCTGTATTGTTTATAATAGCAACTATGTTCTGATATATATATACTCCATAATAAAATAAATGTGCAATTAAATATATTGTAACTGCTAATAACTTTCTTTTTGGTATAAAACATATACATATAAATGTTATAAATAATAGTGTAATTTCCATAGTCATATCCATAGGTGTTAAAACAAGCTCTGTTCCCATAGCATATAAAACTGTTGCTACAACTCTATATCCCCAAAATAAAAATGCAAATATGGCTATTAGCCAACTAGATAAATTTTTCATATATTCTTTCTCCTTTTAAAGATATGGAGACATGCCCTTCTGGTAAAGGAAATGTCTCCAAGTATTTTTAATCTACAAAATTGAATTCATCTTCAAATTTCTCTTTGAATTTCTCGAATACTTTATTAAGTACTTCTTCATCTTCCACACTAACATAAGATTCTTCATCTTCTGATTCTGTGTCTTCTAATTTAAGAATTACAACCTCACCAGGTTCTTCTGTTTCTTCTTCTTCAACTGGTAAAAGTACTACATATTCTTCTCCTTCATATTCTATTAAATCTAAGAATTCAAATTCAACTTCGTTTCCATCTTCATCATTTAATATGATTATATTGTCTAGTTCTTCTCCTTCATTTACGTTTTCTACTTCTTTGTTTAAATCTTCACTCATTTTAAACTTTCTCCTCTCGTTTTTTATATATTATAAATTGTATTTCTACAATGTTAATATCTATTTTTTAGTATTTCTATTTTTTCAACATTTATGCATTGTTCTTCTGCTTATTCATGTATGTTTCAAGAATATATACAGCAGAAATAGTATCTACTATTTGCCTTTTTTTATCTTTATCTATATTAAGATAGTTCATAGTCTTATGTGCTGCTACAGTTGTTAGCCTTTCATCTATTGTTTCTACTGGAATTTTTGGAAATTTGCATCTTAATTTATGTATAAACTTTTCCGTCACTTCAACTCTTTCAGTTTTACTACCATCCATGTTTATTGGCATGCCAATAACAAAAGTATCAACTGAATATTGATTTAAAATTTCATCTAATCTTTTTAATACCAGTTTATCATTACCGTTGTGATGTACTGTTTCTAACCCTTGGACAGTTATATTTAGTTCATCAGTTATGGCTAGTCCAACTCTACTATCTCCATAATCAATTCCTAATTTTCGCATTTTGCTATTCTTCCAATCCAATATAGTTTTTTACCATTTTTTCAAGTAGTTCATCTCTCTCAATTTGTCTAATTAGATTCCTTGCATCATTATGACTCGTAATGTATGTTGGGTCTCCTGATAAAATATATCCAACTATTTGATTTATTGGATTATATCCTTTTTCTTCTAGAGCATGGTATACTTCTTTTAAAATTTCCTTTGCTTTAATATTTTTGTCTTTTTCAACTTTAAAGCTGACAGTTTCATCAGATATCATATAACCTTCCCCCTTATAAATAATTGATTGTATTTTCTTCTTTATCTGCTTCATCTAAATATTCTTCCAATTTCTTAGTAAGTCCTTCCAATGCTGTTCCTTTGTAATATGTAGATAAAACAATATTTATTTTTGGATTAGCTCCTTCAATTTCTATTTTTTCTATCTTTTCTTTTAATTGCCCCATAAAGCTAACTATTGCATTTAATTCAATTCCTGAAAATACTATAGCAAATTTTGGTCCCATATATCTAACCAGAATATATTCTTCTGCTAAATTTGAACTTACTTCTTCACTTACAGCTGTTACTATTTGATTTCCTGTTTCTCTACTAAAATTTTCGTTTATATCTTCTAGATTAGTAATTTTAAATAAACATACTGTTGAAGTTGTATATTTATCAATGATTTTTTTACCTTCACCAAATAGATACTCTGCAGATTTTAAACTAGTAAATTTGTCTTCTCTTACTATGTTCTCAATCACTTGCTGATTTTCAACTGTTTTTAATACAGATACAATATTATTTTTTATAACTTCTAATATAGTTGTATCAACATTATCAAATTCATGTGGTTTGCTTCCTTCTATAATCCAATATCCAATATATACATTTTCTACATAAAGTGGGAAAAACATTGCCGATTTAGCTCTTCCAAACTCCATTTTTTGATATGGAAGTCTTTCTCCCTCTCGTTCGATAGTAATATATTTAGGTGTTGCTGTTTGTATACTGTCTTTAAATATTTCTTCATTTTGTAAATTTCTCAATGTATCCCAATGTTTTTGTTCAACATTTGATGCTCTCACCACATATTCTGTACCGTTATATATAACTATTGTTGAATACTTAATATTATACCTTTCAATTAAAATGTTATTTATCTTTTCAATCTTTTCATTAACAGAGGTAACTTCACTAATAGTATTCATAAAGTCCTGTAATATATTTAAATTTGTTATTTTTTGGTTTATATTATTAAAATTTTCTATTTTTTTACTTATTGATAAGTTATAGAAAAATAAACATATAACTATTATTATCAATACAATTATGATTGCTAGTATCAAAAAATCACCTCTTTTACAATGTTTAATGTTTTATAATGTTTAATAATTATTTTTCATTCTATTTAATGTATTATTCATGCTTGGTGAAAAAGAATTGTTTGGATTATAACTACTGTATGAGTTATTTCTTGCATTATTGTTTATCAAAGGATATACCATATCGCCTAATACATTAAGTGATGCAATAAAATTCTTAGAATATCCATTTAGAGTTATTTTACAGTTAATGATTCCATCTAAATATTTAGCATAAGTTTGTTCTTCAAATGGAATTGTACAGTAATTAACTGTATCTTTATTAAATAATTCTGTCATAAATGACATTGCTGGATCATTGTAATATGCAATTCCTCCAATAATGGTTTTCTCATTAACACTTTTTAAGTTTACCATTTTATTTAATACAATTCTTATTTTTTCTGGATTTAACATGTTTTTAGCTTTTAAATTTCTTAAAAATGCAGTAAGTGGTTGTATCGTTAATATATCCAAGCTTTGTACTAAATATATTTCTTGCACTTGTGCAAAATAGTTATAATCAGTTTCAAAATCACAATCTAAAATAACTAGCGAATAATTTTTAGTTAAAGTTGCTAATATATTTGTATAGTCGCTTTCAGCTTGTGTATAACCTGGAAGTGTAGTATACACAGTTAAGTTTTTATGAACTTGAATTCCTTGTGCATTTCCAATCTTTAAATTTTCTATACAAGAATATGCTACATTTCTTAGATTTTCTTCATTCTCTGTGTATATATAATATGCATTTTTATTTCTTGTCAAATCTAAAATTGCTACATTTATTCCTTTTTGTGAAAGTAGCTCTGCCGTATTGTTAACTAAGAATGATGTACCGTTTTTTGAAGTTCCAACAAATGCAACCACTTTTTTATCTTTCGTTAACATACTAGCCGTATTCATGCTATTGTAACTGTTATTAGTTGTTGGAGCTATTGGAGTTACTGGAGTTGTTGGTTCTTCAAATGACTCTATTCTTTCAACTTTTTGTGGTGTTTCATTCATTGCAGTATTTTTTCCAATTGGACTTTCAGCTTCTTGTTCGAATAAAAAATCTGAATCTAAACCTGGTAAAATCATATCATCATCAGAACTTGTTGTTGCTTTTGGAGTTTCGTCTTCTTCTCCTAATTCAAATAGATTTAGTGGTGATGTTTCTTCTTCCGGCATAGGTAATTCTGGTGGTTCAATTTCTTCGCTTTGAGCAACTTCTTGTACAGGTTCTTCTACTTGTTTCTTAGGTCTGCCTCTTCCTCTTTTTACTACATTAGTTACTGGCTCTTCAGTTTGTATTTTTCTAGGTCTGCCTCTCCTTTTTGGTTGTACTGATTCAGCTTCTAGTTCAACTGTTGGTTCAACAGTAACTTTTCTAATTGGTTCAACCTCTGACTTTGCTGTTGGTACAATATCTTCAAATGCACTGTCTAAATTTGCAATATTTGGTGCTTCCTCTTTTTCAATTTTTTCTGCTTTAGGTAGTTCAACTGGTTTTACTTTTTTAATTTTATCAGTGCTTATTGAAGATGGTATAATAACTGGTTCTGTTATTCTATTTTTACTTAAATTTTGTTGGATTATTTCCAGATTTGATTCTTCTTTTTTCGGTTCTCTTTTTGGTTGATTATTTTTAGCATAATCATTGTATTTTGGTCTGCTTGTTGTCGCTGTTCCAAAAGATACTACCTCTTGGTACTTTGGACTATTAGCTTCTAATACTGCTTTGACATTTAAAGGTAAAAATTTTGCAATTAGTCTTAATTGAGGATCTGTATATTGACTAGCTATATGTTCAAAGCTTTCAACATACTTTTCCTCATTTCTTCCTAGTTTCTTATAGTGATTTAATATATTTTGAATTTCGACTTCACTAACGTCTCCTTCATTTTCTGCTTTATAATCTACATCCTCTGAATCCACATGATAATACATTTTCGCTTCTTTTTTACTGCGAGGATGATTTATTAATTTACACACTTCAGTAATACTCCTATCTTTTCCAATAAGAGCATTATATACACCTATTCCAAATAATTTTACTAATAATGCATCAGATTTTTCTCTTCTATCTGCACAAATTAAAATTATTGGAATGTCATTTCCATTTTGTTGTGTTGCCTCATCACTAATACTATCCAATTTTTCAAATATAAATTTGTCTATCTGTTCATAATTATTATTTGAAAATGGTTGTAAATCTTCACTTATAACTATTCTATCATAAGTTTTATCTCTTTGTAATTCTTTAACTATTGCATTAAAATAATATACGTTTTTTGCAGAGATAATTTCTTTGTATTCTTGTTGATATTTTTTTGTGATCGACTCAGAAATATTTTCATTATTAACTGCAAATAATACCTTCATTTGTTTTAACCCCTCCAACCTCTAACAACTATCGCAAAAATCAATGGTAATACTTGGCAAATCACCATTACTGTTATAATGGCAACTAATACACCAAATCCTTTGTCTTGAACATCTAATTTTCTAATACCTATAACATAACGATAAATTGCTGCGAATACTATTCCTACAAATCCAAAAGGAATACTATATATTCTAACAATATTTAAGATGTATGCAACTAATCCATACGTGTTATTACCATATGCTACTTGATAATCTTCTAGTGCCTTTAAGGCTTTATCTTTCATTTCAACTAAATTTGTAGTTGCTGTTTCTGATGTTAATACATTTTGGTTTGTGTTACTTGCATATACTGTAACTGTTCCAAATATAAATAATAAAATAAATAATATTGCGACTATTTTTTTCATAAATGTTGCCCCTTTTCAATTTTTATTTTTTCATATACTATATGATACAATAAAGTAAAGAAAATAGCAAGAAAAAACTAGAGATTTTTGAAAAAATCTCCAGTTTTTTTCTTATAAGTTATTATATAAATATTTCATCCAATAATATACTCCATTTGCCCATTTTTTGTCTGTTGCATATTTTACATTAACTCCTGTAAGTGTTGGTCCATTGTAGTAACTTCCGTCTGCTGTATTTCCATCATATATTTTAGTTCCTTTTGGATTTAAATAATATTTTGCAAACACTCTTGCCAGTAAATCTATTCCTTCTGAATAGTCTTCAAAATCATATGCACTATTGTAGGAGTCTCTATCATAAGCACCATATCCAAACAAATTCTTTTTGTTTGTCGCTATGCTCGAACCTCCCCAACCACTTTCGTGTATTGCTACAGCTGCAATAAATATGCCGTTTACATTATATTGTTTTTCTGCATAATAGAAATATTGTGCATTGTTTTTAAATATGTTTGATTTGTCTTTTTTCTCATTAGCAAAAACTTTTTTAAATTGTTCTAAAGACAATCCACTAGGTTTATTCAATTTCATATTAAAACTTAGTGTATTTAACAATTGTTGTTTTGTATATTTACTATTTGGTGCAGTTATTTGTTCTTGTTTTGATTCATTTGGATTTAAATATGTAAAACATTCTGCTTTCGCCCAACCAATATATGTTTGATACTTAACTTTATACCAATTTCCTTGCTTTGCCATCAATTCCACTTTTGTATTTTTATATAAAGTTATAAGTTTTTCACTCTCCTCTTTTGGTTCAATTCTAATAGCTAAGAAACTAGTGGTAAGATAGAGCTTGTCCCCTATTTTCACTTTATAATTTGACTTATAAGGTCCTGTACCAATTTCAACAATTTTGTTTGTTGATGCTTTTGTGATAGTACTTCCAACTTGTTCTTCTGTAATAAGTTTATCACCTTCATAAGTTTTCTTGGTTATTATTTCTTGTTTTCCATCTATTCCTTCTTGAACTACTTGTATAATTCCTGTTGGCAAATCCGGATTATTAGTATATTTCGTAGTATATTCCAAATCTATTTCTTTTTTTATTATTTCTTCTTTTTTGGTATTTTGAGTATTTTTTTCTATTATTTTATTTATATCTATTTCATTATTTTCTACAACTTCATAAGTTTCTTCATTTGGAGTAGAAGCATATGTTGTTTTGTTTTGTGAAAGTACTAAATATGCAATATAAATAACCACTGTAATTATTGTAATTAATAAAACAGCAGTTATTAGTTTTAATGTAGTTTTTAGTACTTGATTTTTCATTTGTTTCACCTAATTTTATTGTAATATTAAGTTATATATTTTGTCAAGAAGTAAAAAGTGGAAGTACTTATATTGTTACTATTTGAGCATTTTCTTCTCCGACTAGCTCTTGAAATTCTTTTAAAATCTCTGATGTCATATAAATTCCACCTGCTTTATCAAGCTTTTCCCCATTTCTTATTTGCATTTGCATATTACTTCTTTCTCCATTGAAGAAGTATATTGCACCTTTAAGTTTTTCTTTAGTTTCTTCGTTAAGATTTGTAACATTTAATTCAAATGCCTTTTTCTTGATTTCTGCAAATTCTTTTATTGTTCTAGCTACAATTTTAGGTTCTTCATCTTCTCTAATACTTAGCCTACCTTCTACTTCAACAATATTATCATTTACTAATATATCAGAACATTGTCTATAGCAACTATCAAAAACTATAAATTCAGTTGCACCATATAAATCTTCAATTGTAACAAATGCCATAATTGTATTGTTTTTAGTATATTTCTTTTTAACACTTGTTACTATGCCTGCATATATTACATTTTGCCCGTCTTGATATTCTGTAATTTTCTCATCTTCTTCTATTTCACTTGGTTCTGATATTTCTCTTAATTTCAAGCTATTTATTGTGGTTTTTGCTTCAATTTGTGTTCTCAATTTTTCTAGTGGATGTCCTGAAATATATATTCCTAGCATTTCTTTTTCCATTGAAAGTTTCTCTTTTTCATCATATTCAGGTTCAATTATATAATTATATTTTATTTCTTCATTTTGAGTTTCTCCTCCTAAGTCAAACATTGAAACCTGACCATCAAATCCTTTTTTATCGTTGCTTATTGTATCAATAATATTTTCATAAGATAACATCAAAGTCTTTCTTGTTTGTCCTAGTTCATCAAAAGCTCCTGCTTTTATTAAACTTTCAATACATTTTTTATTAACTGTTGTTTCTTTTATTCTTTCACAGAAATCGCTAAAATCTTTAAATTCTCCATGTTTTGTTCTTTCTTCTACTATTTCGTCAACAGCAGCTGTTCCAACATTTTTAATGCTTCCAAGTCCAAAACGAATTTGATTTTTATCAACTGTAAACCTTGTATAGCTTTTATTTATATCTGGTTTTAATATTTGAATTGATAGTCTTTTACATTCTTCAATATAACCAGGCACTTTATCTAAATTTCCTAAAAAGCTGTTAAGCATTGCTGCCATAAATTCTGTTGGGTAATATGCTTTTAAATATGCTGTTCTATATGATACAACAGCATAAGCTGCAGCATGTGACTTGTTAAATGCATATTTAGCAAATTCAGCCATTTCGTCAAATATTTTATTTGCAGACTGTTCATCTATACCATTTCTAATGCAACCAGGAACAACAATATTTCCATTTTCATCTGTTTGTCCATGTATAAATATTTCTCTTTCCTTTGCCATTACATCTAGCTTTTTCTTACCCATGGCTCTTCTTACTAAGTCAGCTCTACCTAATGAATAACCAGCTAAGTCTCTAACTATTTGCATAACTTGTTCTTGGTAAACCATACAGCCATAAGTAACTTCAAGAATTGGTTTTAGTGCTGGATGTGTATATACTGCATGTTCTGGATCTTTTTTATTTGCAATATATCTTGGTATTTGATCCATTGGGCCAGGTCTGTATAAAGAAACTCCGGCAATTATATCTTCCAAGCAGTCTGGTTTTAATTCCTTCATGAAGTTTGTCATTCCTTGACTTTCAAATTGAAATATACCAACTGATTCTCCATTTTGCCATAGTTTGTATACCTTAGGATCATTCATCTTTTCGTAAAACTTAACATCTATTCCTTGATTTTGTTTTACCAAGTCTATTGTATCTTGAATAACAGTTAATGTTCTTAGTCCTAAAAAATCCATTTTTAAAAGTCCAAGTTCTTCTAGTGTTGTCATTATATATTGTGTTGATATAGCTCCATCTCTTACGTAAAGTGGTACATAGCTTACTACTGGTTCTTTTGTAATAACTATACCACAAGCATGTGTTGAAGCTTGTCTCGGCATTCCTTCTAAAGCCATGGCAATATTTAACATTTTTTTAATTTCTTCGTCTGTATCGTAAAGTTCTTTTAATTCTTTGTTTTGCTCCATAGCTTTTTTTATTGTAATATGTATTTCATTTGGTATCATTTTAGCTAGTTTGTCCGCTTCTGCATAAGGCATATCTAGTACTCTTGCAACATCACGAATAACCATTCTAGCAGACATTGTTCCAAATGTAATAATCTGTGAAACATGGTCTTTACCATATTTTTGCTCAACATATTCTATAACCTTATCTCTTTTTTCATAACAGAAGTCAACGTCAAAATCAGGCATACTAATTCTTTCAGGATTTAAAAAACGCTCAAAAATTAGGTTATATTGAATAGGGTCAATATCTGTAATTTCAATACTATATGCAACTATCGAACCTGCTCCAGAACCTCTACCTGGTCCAACTGGTATATTATGTGTTTTGGCATAATGAATATAGTCCCATACAATTAAGAAATAGTCTACATATCCCATTTTTTTAATGACACTTAATTCATATTCTGTTCTTTCTAATATTTCTTTACTTGGATTTTCTCCATATCTATTTTTTAGTCCATCATAAGTAAGTTTTTCCAAATAATCATAGTGAGTTGCAAATTCTTGTGGTACATTATAATTTGGCAAAATTGTATGTCCAAATTCAAATTCTACATTGCATTTTTCTGCTATTTTCACCGTATTTTCAATCGCATCTGGTACATTTTTAAAGTAGTCACTCATCTCTTCTGGTGATTTAACATATAACTCATCTGTGTCAAATTTCATTCTATCTTCATCTGTCATACGTTTTCCGGTTTGTATGCAAAGTAAAACTTCATGGTTATATGCATCTTCTCTTTTTAAATAGTGAGCGTCATTTGTTGCTACAAGTGGAATATCTAGTTCTCTTGATAATTGTATTAGTTTTTGGTTTGCTAAAACTTGTTCTTTTATTCCATTGTTTTGAATTTCTAAGTAATAGTCCTCTCCAAATATAGACTTGTACCATAATGCAACCTCTTTTGCTTTTTCCATATCATTTGCAAGTATTGCTTGGTTTACTTCACCAGCTAAACATGCACTTAAGCATATTATTCCTTCATGATATTTTTCTATTATTTCATGGTCTATTCTAGGTTTATAATAAAAACCTTCTGTATAACCCAAAGAAACTAAAGTTGCAAGGTTCTTATATCCTTGATTATCTTTAGCTAATAATATTAAATGGCTATATCTAGCATCTAAATTAGGATCTTTATCTTTTCTATTTCTTGGTGCAACATAAACTTCACAACCTATTATTGGTTTAATGTCATTTGCTTTACATGCTTTATAAAAGTCAATTGCACCAAACATAGCACCATGGTCTGTAATTGCCATAGCATTCATTCCTAATTCTTTTGCCCTTACGGGTAAGTCTTTTATTCTATTTGCTCCATCTAGTAAACTAAATTCACTGTGTATATGTAAGTGTACAAAGCCATTCATATTATTTTATTTCTCCTTTTTTAATATTTCTTACTATATTATTTCTATCATTAGTAATATACAACTACAATATTTCCAAATAATACTCGTCTTTTACTAGGCATATGGCTGTTTTGTTGACTTTTCTGCCTAGTGCTTGTTCTAGTGCTGTTTTGTATATTTCTAATTGTACTTTGTATTTTTCAAGTATTTTTTCTTTTGCATTTGGCTCATTTGAAATATAATCTGTTTTAAAATCAATTAACACTAAATTATCGTTTTTATCAATATAATATAAGTCTATAATACCTTGTACCAAAATGTTTTTCTTTGAATTTTCCGCTTCACTTACAACATCTTTTGCAGGTATGTTTATATAAAAAGGTTGCTCTTTATGTACTTCTTTTGCTTGTCTTAATTCTTCAAATAATTGTGATTTTGTATATTGATAAATTAAATTTACATCAATTGCATCTGCTTCATTTTTTGTAATTATTTCTTTTTCAACTAAGTTAAGTATCATATTTTGAATATCTTTTAACTCATAATCTTTTCTTTCATCTAATCTTTGAATACATAAATGTACTAAGGTGCCTTTTTCTGCATTTGATATTTTTTTATCTTCTTGCATGAATTTTGGTGTATATGATTTTTTGTATTCTACTTCTTCACTTTCTATTCCTTTTAGTATTTCTTCTAATTTGATTTTTTCTTGCTTAATTTTTGTAACAGATGATTTAGTAGGAAGTGTTGTGTCTACAATATAGTCATATTTCCATTCCAGTAATTCTTTTAATGCTTGTTCTGATTTTTTATTTTCTTCATCTGATTTATTCTTTAATATTTGTCCTATCTTTTCTTTTAAATCAATTTGCTCAACTACTTCTTCTTTTGCTAAAGTTTTTAATAAGTCTTTTTTATTACTAACATTTAAAGTTATAATATCACTTAATTTGTATGATTCTCCTTTTAGTATAATTGTTCTTCCTTGATTAAACAAATACACATACATAATCCAGTCTAAGTATGAATTGGCTTTTTTCATAAGTTTAGCATCTAGTTTTATGTTTTCACTTTCATACATTTCAAGTACTTTATTTTTATCTTGCACATATTTAGTAAAATCTTTACTTCTTCCTGTAATATATAGCTTTTCTTTTGCTCTTGTTAATGCAACATACAAAATTCTTTGTTCTTCTGAAAGTGTTTCCTGTTTCATTTTTAATTTAATTGCATCTTTAGCTATGCTAGAATACTTAATTTTTCTAGTTGCATCCATAATTGTTGGGCCAAAGCCTATATCTTGATGTAATAAAATATTATCATTTAAGTCTTGCATATTAAACTTTTTATGAGAGTTACACAAAAACACAACTGGAAATTCTAGTCCTTTACTTTTGTGAATACTCATGATTCTAATTACATCTTCATTTTCTCCAATAAGTTTTGCTGAAGCTAAATCACCATTCTGTTTTTTTAGTTTATCTATAAATTGTATAAAATTGAATAACCCTTTAAAACTTGCTTTTTCATATTGTTTAGCTTTTTCAAATAATGTTTTAAGATTTGCTTGTCTCATTGCTCCATTTGGAAGTAACCCTACATATTGGTAATATCCTGTATCTAAATATATTTGCCATATAAATTCATCCAAAGGCATATATTGTGATATGCTTTTCCATTTTTCAAGTTTTTCTAAAAAGCTTTCTATTTTGTCTTTTAAATCGCCATCACATATTATCCTTGTTTTTATTAAAGCCTCATAAAAATTACAATTTCTATCTGTTAATCTTATTGTAATCAAATCATTATCTGTAAAATTGCAAATTGATGACCTTAATACTACTACAAGTGGAATGTCTTGTAATGGATTATCAATAATTTTTAATACTGATAATATTGTTTGTATTTCTACTGTATCTAAATAAGTTCCTGATGTATCACTAAATACTGGTAATTCCAAATCAGATAGTTCTTTTTCATATATTGGAGATAAATTCGATGTTGCTCTCAGTAAAATTACAATATCTTTTGGTCTAATTTTTCTATAGCCTTGTTTCTTGTCAAATACCATATAATCACTATTTAATAATTCTTGTATTTTGTTTGCTACAAACTTAGCCTCTAATACATCATCTTCAACTTTTTCTTGTTCCTCTTCGTCTTCTTCACCTTCAAAAGCTGTAATTGATTCATCTTCTTTTAAATCTATAATATCTAACTCAGCAATACCTGCATAATTTTTTATTTCTTCTGGTTCCGGGTAATTTGCTCCATAGTTTAAGTATTCGTTTTCGTTATAATTTATATCTCCTAATTCTTTGCTCATTATTGATTCAAATACTAAGTTAGTAATATTTAATATGTTTTGCCTACTTCTAAAATTGCGAAATAGCTGTATTTTCAAATTATCTTCTTGTGCCTTTTCTTCTTTATTTTTGTATTCATCATATTTTTGTAAAAATAGTTCTGGTCTTGCTTGTCTAAATTTATATATACTTTGTTTAACATCTCCTACCATAAAAATATTATTGCCTTTGGAAATGCTTGTTAATATAGCTTCTTGTACTAAGTTACTATCTTGATACTCATCAATTGCAATTTCTTCAAATTTTTCTTTATATTTTTTTGCGACTTCCGTTGGGTTATTGTTTTCGTCTAATAATATTTTTAATGCAAAGTGTTCAATATCATTAAAATCAATGCAATTTTTTTCTTTCTTTTTCTCTGCAAAGTTTTTTGTAAACTCTGTTACCAAATTTGCAAGTTTTTCTAATATTGGCGTAATAATTTTCAAGTCTTTTACTGCTTGCTCTTGTGAGCAACTTAATAGCTTTGCAGTTTTTTCTTTAATGTGTTTTTTTACTTTGTCCCTTATTTCTTTCGAATCTTCTTTTAAGTCATTTGTTACTTTTTTGTCAACTGGCCATTTACTAAAGTTAAAATTTAATAATTTTATATATAGTTCATCCCATGAGTTATAATTTTGTAAGTCTTTAAGAATTATTAAGTCCTCACAAATTTTTTGATAAAACTTTGTCATTTCAGGATATAACGCCATTTTAGATTTAACTGTTTCAAGTTGCATAATACTCTCTTGTATATCATCTTCTACTGCTTGGATTATAAGTTTTCCCCATATTGTTTGAGATATGTCTTTATCTTCTATTTTTAATAATTCTAATTTTTCTTGTAACCATTTTATTGGAAATGGACTACTTTGTATGAATTTATATATTTTTAAAACCAATTCTTGTAGTGCTTCATCTCCACGATAATTTGTATAATTTTCTAAAAGTTCTATAAAATCTTTATCATTTTCAGTATATTTTTGCTCAAATAAATCATCTAATACTTCTTGTTTAAGAAGGTCTATTTCAGCGGTGTCCGCAATTTTAAAATTGCTTGGTAAATCAATTTCATAAAAATGATTATGAATAACGTCTAAGCAAAAAGAGTGTATTGTGCATATACTTGCTTTATTTAAAAGTATTATTTGTCTTTGTAAATGAACATTTTCAGGATTTTCTTCTAACTTTTTGTATATTGCCTCTAGTATTCTTTCACGCATTTCACTAGCTGCAGCATTTGTAAATGTTACAACTAATATTTTATCAATATCCATTTGTTCATCAATTATTTTGTGAATAATACGCTCTACAAGCACAGCAGTTTTACCACTACCTGCTGCAGCGGCTACTAATATGTTTGAATCTTTTTCTTGTATTGCTTGTAATTGTTCGTTAGTCCATTTAACTTCTGCCACCTTTTTTACTCCTTCTTTCAATGTTTTTTACATGTTTATTATATATTAAATATTGATATTTTTCAATCTTCCAGATTAATTTATATTTTCCTTATATTGTTTGAATTTCTCTTCTAACATTATGAAATCACAGCATCTTTCTAGTATTTTTTTATCTAAATGTCCTTTTCTGTACATATTTTGAAAAAATTGATCTTCTTTAGAAGTTCTGCTTTATGGTTGTTTAGAAAGGTTAATTGTTGTAGCTTTTTTATTGTATGCAACATTATAAAGGCGCCCCGCTAGTGGGCGCCTTTATTGTGCGCTAAAGTACGTGTTAAGCACATTAGCGCTAACATCGTATTTATTCATTTTTTCTGGTTCATTGAACCAGTGGTCAGTGCTACTTTACATAAAGTAGGAGCCTAAAGGAAATGCCGAGGTAACTGTAAGCCGCATTGCTGAAGACACGAGTACTCGTGTAGCTGTTGGAATTGTCGCAGTAGCCTCCTCTAAGAGTACAACGGTAAGCACTACTGCTACTCGTGTAAGTGCTGTACTCTGTGGTCCATTCAGATGTGTTTCCTGCCATATCAAATATTTTGCATTTTTCATCTCCTGTTGAACCTGTGTTTTTTAATGTTCCATTAACATCTGCTTGATTTGCATAGTTACTGTTTCCCATTGCTTGTATATATACTATTGCTGTATCCCATGCATAACTATTTATTAAATCACTTTCTACATATTTATCATTTTTATACATATTTTGACTTACTAGTGCTGCTTGTGGTTGTGTTATAAAATTCCATAGTGTTCCTTCTTTATAATTCATACTACTAGTACTATTGGCTGTTGATACTTTTGATAATGGTTTTGCATTAGCAAACTTTGTTGCTGTATCTGTTCCAGAGCTATTATATCCACTTCCATAACTTGCTTCATAACGTGCTATATAAAATCCTTTATTTGATTCTGTTTTTTCTATGAAATCTTTCAAATTTTTAGCAGTTGTATTTGTTCCTGTTAAATCACTCTTTTCCTTTCCTGGTCTTGAACCGTTTAATTCATAAAAGTAATAAGTAGATTTTGCAACTCCATATTTTGTGTTTAATGTACCTGATGTTGCTTGTGCTAAGGTAGTTTGGTCATATTCTGAGCCTTTTTGCTTTATTGCTG
>ERZ780149.1192-NODE-1192-length-29749-cov-35.177881_pt1 | contig 29749 bp, 19 predicted proteins | sample MGYA00511367_ERZ780149 | MGnify/ENA primary metagenome ERZ780149 (study PRJEB29588, sample SAMEA2153852) | human gut metagenome | biome: human gut; feature: human-associated habitat; material: faeces | place: Denmark | collected 2008/2010 ... | reverse complement strand
TCGCTTCGTGATTGCGCGCAGCCTGTTCTTCGCTTTCAGCAGGGCTTTGGGATGGGCACGAATGAACAGTCCATCCTTTCCTTTGCCGTATGCGAAGCCCAGAAACTTGAAGTTCTTCGTCGCATTCACCCTGGCGATATGGCTTTTGTCCCGGTTCACCCTCAGTTTCAGCTTCCCTTCCAGATAGCGGATGCTGCTTTCCAGCATCCTTTCCGCCGCTCTCTGACTTTTGCACAGTAATACGATGTCGTCCGCATACCGAATCACCGGCACGCCGCGCCTTTCGTATTCCCAGTCAAATTCGTTCAGGTACACATTCGCCAATAAAGGTGACAGTGGGCCACCCTGCGGGCTTCCTTCCGTCGTGGCAATCTTTACGCCGTTTTCCATCACTCCGCTTTTCAGGAATTTCTTAATCAGCTGAATGACCCGTTCATCTTTTATGGTTTCCCGCAGAAGGTTCAGCAGCTTTTCATGGTTCAGCGTATCAAAGTACTTGCTCAAATCGAGCTGTACTGCCCATTCATACCCTTCATCCGCATATCCCCGAATCTTGAAGATGGCATCCTGCGCACTTCTTCCTGGCCGGTAGCCATAGCTCCCTTCCGAAAACTTCGGTTCGTACAGTGGCATGAACTGCTGAGCGATTGCCTGTTGCACAATCCGGTCTTTGACCATGGGAATCCCCAGCTTGCACACTCCTCCATCCGGCTTCGGAATCTCCTTCCGTCTCACCGCCGTTGGCTTGTACTTTCCGCTTCGGATTGCTTCGGTCATTTCTTTGCCGTGTTCCTTGAGCCATGGAAGCGCTTCTTCTACGGTCATCCCGTCCACTCCCGGCGCTCCCTTGTTTGCCTTTACCCGCTTGTAAGCCCTGTTTAGGTTGTCTCTGTACAGGATTGCTTCAAGCAGGTTCTGGCTTCTGCCTGCCGTTTCACCACTTCCCGGCTGAACGGCACTCTGCGCTCCCGCATACCCTTCGCATTCCGTGCTATCTCTTTGCAGGCAGCTCCTGACGTTTTCTGCGTTCTTCATGCCGTCCTCCTTCCTTCGGTTACTCCGGCGCGTATTGGTTCCGCCCTTCCCTTGAGTTTCCCCAAGGTACTATGGCTTCGGCTGATTTCTGCGCGTTCAGCGCAGCCTTGCGACTGCGGTTACGCCTTTCGGCGCATTCCGCGCAGACCTCCCCGGGTACCACACGTTTCTTTCCCTCCATCTACCTGCCGCATTTACCACATGCGATTCCGTGTAGCTATTGGGCTTCGACTTGTTGAGCAGCCTTACCCTCGCATATAGCCTTCTATACGGTTTCTGTTCGTCAGGTCAGAGGTTTGCCCGTGGTTAGTCTGTTCCCACATCCGACTTCCTTCAGATTCCGCCTCACGACGGACTCCCTTGCCTTCGGCTTTCTCCTTCCCGCTACCGGGCGGATTCGGGTCTTTCACCCTTTAGAAACGTGAGACGCCGGGCGCACCCAAAATCAGCCGCAGGATTCCTCGCTGCGGCTGAATAGGGATGATACTATTCCAAATTCGCGGTGCAAGCAGATAGCGCAGGTGAATGCAGGAAATAGTATAAATTACTTGGCAAGTTCCGCCTTGTAGCGCGCAAATTCCGCGTCGTTGCAGCGCACAAAGTGCCCCGGCTCCACTTCCCGCACGGAGGGCTTATCCACGGAATAATCGTGCGCTTTCAGCGGATCGTAGTGGATGCGCTGACGCTTCTGCTCGTATTCCGGGTCAGGAAGCGGAATGGCAGAGAGCAGCGCCTGCGTGTAGGGGTGCAGCGGATGGGCGAACAGCTCCTCGGACGTTGCCAGCTCGACCATGTTGCCGTAGTACATCACGCCGATGCGGTCGGAGAAATACTTGACGACAGACAGGTCGTGCGCGATGAAGAGGATGGTCAAGCCCAGCTGGTCGCGCAGGTCGTTCAGCAGGTTGATGACCTGCGCCTGAATCGACACGTCCAGTGCAGACACAGGTTCGTCGGCGATAATCAGTTCCGGATTCATGATGACCGCGCGGGCGACGCCGATGCGCTGGCGCTGACCGCCGGAGAATTCATGCGGATAGCGGCCCGCGTGTTCGCGAACCAGACCGACCATTTCCAGCACCTTGTAGACCTTTTCGTCCACAACCGCCTTGTTCGTTTCGCCGCGGATGGACAGACCTTCCGCAATGATTTCGTAGACCGTCATTCGGGGGTCGAGCGAAGCAATCGGGTCTTGGAAAATCATCTGAATCTGCGTCGTGAAGCGCTGGCGCTTGGCGATGTTCTTCTCGTAGGCGTATTCGCGCTTCACTTCGTCGAGCTTGTCCGCGGGTGTGGTTTTGAGGATTTCAGCGTACTTTGCGTCCACCTCGTCTGCCATCGCGTTGGCGTAGATTTTGTCGCACTTTTCGTGGTCGAATCGCGCCTTGCGGATTTCCTCGCGGTTCTGGGCGATGATGCGCTTCAGTTCTTCCTTGCGCGCAGGGTCGCCCTTCTTCATTTCCGCCTTCGCCGCGGCAATCGCGTCCTTGTAGCTCTTCACGCCCGCGGCGATGCGCTTGCCCTTGAAGTAGATGCTGCCGGACGTAATGTCATAGAGCTTGATGATGGAGCGGCCGGTCGTGGTCTTGCCGCAGCCGGATTCGCCGACCAGCCCGAAGACCTCGCCCTTCTTGATGTCGAAGGAAACGTCATCGACCGCCTTGTTCGTTCCGAAATACTGACAAAGATGCTCTACCTTCAGCAATACTTCCTGCTCAGCCATTGGACGTCACCTCCGCTCTCTGCTTCATTTTCTCAATGCGGTTGACGACGGCCTTGGGCGGGTCAACCTTGGGCGCCTTGGGATGCAGCAGCCACGTTGCCGCCCAGTGTGTCTCGCTGATGGGGAATTCCGGCGGCTGCTTCTCGAAGTCGATTTGCAGCGCGTACTGGTTGCGCTTGGCGAACGCGTCGCCCTTGGGCGGGAAGCGCATGTCCGGCGGCGTGCCGGGAATCGCCTCCAAGCGATCCTTGCTGTCCAGATCGGGCATGGAGGAAAGCAGCGCCCACGTGTACGGATGCGCCGGCTCGTAGAAGATTTCGCGGCTCGTGCCGTATTCGACCACCTTGCCCGCGTACATCACCGCGATCCGGTCGGCCATGTTCGCCACAACGCCAAGGTCATGGGTAATAAAGATGATGGAGAGATTGCGTTCCTTCTTCAGCTTGTTAATCAGCTCCAGAATCTGCGCCTGAATGGTCACGTCCAGCGCCGTCGTCGGCTCATCGCAGATCAGGATGTCCGGGTTTGCCGCCAGCGCGATAGCAATTACGATGCGCTGACGCATACCGCCGGAGAACTCGAACGGGTACTGGCGATAGCGCTTGCGCGGCTCGGAAATTCCGACCTCCGCCATCAGCTTGAGTGCCTTGTTCTTGGCGGCCTGCTTGGTGATGCGGCAAACCATGCCGGAAGCGTTTTCCTGAAGGTAATCGACGACCTTCTCCGTCTTGCGGCGCTTGTCTTCCTTCGGCTCCGTTGCCACGCGCTCCTCATAGTGCGCCTTGAGGCTGCGCATGAGGGTCAGCACGTTCTCCTTCACCAAATCGAAATCGACCGTCGTTTCCAGCGCAACCTTGTACGCCTTGCCCTTTGCCGCCTTGCGTTCGGCGCGGGCGAGCTCGCGGTTGTACTTGGCTTCCTTCTTGCCGTTTGTGCGCTTGCCCTCGTAGAAGGTGCGGTAGTACGCCTTCATGCTGCCGGTAAAGGTGCAGGCGGCGGAGTCCTTCACAATGTCCAGCGGGTCGATGGACGCGTCCACCGCCTTGCACAGGGCGTCCGCCGTCTCCTTGAAGGCTTCGATGGAGCTGTTTTCCAGCTTGTCAATGCCCTTCGTGAGCGCGTCAAGGGCTTCGCGGCGCTTCTGGGTATACTTGGCGTCCGCCTTGGTGATGCCCGTCGTCGCCAAATCGTTGAAGGCATTCAAGAAGTTCTTGTCCAGATATGCGCGATAGAACGCATTCTGCTGTGCCACCGTACCCGTCGGGGCAGCGCCCTGCCCGAAGGTCTTGAAGTAGCCCATCGCAAAGAAGTCAGGTTCTTCCTCCTTCCCGCGGTCAAGCGCCTTGGTCAGGATGCCCTGCAAATTCGTCAGCTTTTTGCGCAGGTCTTCCGTGTCGTTCATGCGGAAGTTCGTATTCTCCACGACCGCCGCCTGCTCCTCCGCCGGAACGACGAAGGGGTCAATGCTGTTGCGAGCGAAGTCGCGCACTTGACGGATGGTCGGCTTCTCGCTGTCTTTCAGCGCGTTCTTCTCAATCAGGAAGAGCAGATGCTCGATGTCGTCCTGCGCGTCCTGCGCATGCTCATGCGCGGCATTGTACGCCTGCTGCATCTTCGTGTGCGCCATTTCAAACTTGCGGAACTGCCCGACGCTTTCCTTGACCTGCGCCTGCTTCTCCGGGTTCGCATCCGTCATGTACTGTTCCAGTAGCTTCAACTTGCCGCTGAAATTCTGGCGGCAGGAGCGCTGACGAGCCTTGCCTTTGAGGAGCATGGCTTCCGTCAGTTGCTTGCCGATACGCATGATGGGGTTCAGGGACGACAGCGGGTCTTGGAAGATCATCGCGATTTTGTCGCCGCGCAGACGATAGAAGTCGTCTTCGCGAATCTTCAGCAAATCCTGACCGTCATAGAGGATTTCGCCGCCCTCGACGATGGCATTGCCTGCGAGGATGCCCAGAATCGCCTTGCTGGTGACAGACTTGCCGGAACCGGATTCACCGACGATCGCCAGCGTTTCGCCCTTGTGCAGGTCAAAGCTGATGTCACGGACAGCCTGCACCTTGCCGCCCGTGGTGCGGAAGGATACGCGCAGATTGCGCACTTGCAGCTTCTTTTCTTTCTGTTCCATGTTACTCAGCACCTCTCAAAGACGGGTTAAAGGCATCGCGCAGACCATTGCCGAACAGGTTGAAGGAAATTTCCAGCAGCGCGATAAACAGGGCAGGGAAGAGGATGATGTACGGGTCGGTGGACAGGTAATTCTTGCCGTTGGCGAGCATCGTGCCGACGCTGGTCATGGTCGAAGATTCGAGGTTGACGATGCCGAGGTACGTCAGGCTCGATTCGGAGAAGATGACACCCGGAATCACCAGCACGGAACCTGTGATAATCGTACCCAGCGAGTTCGGGAAGATGTGCTTGAACATCAAGCGATAGTCGCTTGCGCCCAGCGTGCGCGCAGCGAGGATGTACTCCTGTCCCTTGAAGCGGTAGAACTGCATACGCACGCGCTGCGCCATGCCAATCCAGCCCGTCAGGATGAAGGCGAATATCAGCGACCAGACCGGACCGACCGTCTTCGCCAAGTGCAGCTGGAACAGCGTCGTCACGACCATGAACGGCACGCCGCTCAGGACGTCGGCAATACGATCCATCGTCAGGTCAACCCAGCCGCCGTAGTAGCCCTGCATGGCGCCGTAGAACGTGCCGATGACGAGGTTGATGAGGGAGATGGAAATCGCCAGCAGGAAGGAGAACCGTGCGCCAGCCGCCAGACGGGTGAAGATGTCCTGACCCGTGGCATTCGTGCCGAAGACAAACGCCGGCTCAAAGCCGTAGCGATACTGGAAGTAATTGTACTTGTCCACGCGGACGACATACGACTTGCTCTCGGACGTACCGGTCACGCGGGCATACGCCAGCGGCTTTTCCGGGTCATTGTCCGCCGCGATGCGCAGCGAATGGTAGGACGTGTCCGACACGGTCGTCGTGCGATAGATGGGGTTCACCTCGCCGTTTTTGAGCTTCGGAACGCCCTTCTTCGACACCTCATACCAGATGTTGGCATTCGTCTGCTTTGCGTCGGTGATCGCAGGGAAAATCACCTGCACCTGATGCTCGTCCTGCCACGCCTGAATGTCTTCATACTGCGCGGGCGTCAGCGTCAGGTACATCATGCCCATGTTCTGATAAACATCAACCTTGACGTCATAATAGTTGACCTTGCTGTTGCTCTTGGGGTCAACATGGGCGTCGTTGATGATCTCCGCAATCGGCGTATGACCGGTTTCCTGCGCGGTCGCTTTCATCTTGATGTAGTCGGTTTCGTTGATCTTGCTGACCTTTGTGCCGCCCATTCCGAGCCATTCCAGCCCTTTGACCTTCGGCGGCAGCTTGATATACTGCAAATAGGTCGTGTCGCGCAGGGCGCGGCTGTAGTTCGTTTCGCACAGCCACGGCACCAGCAGCGCATACAGCAGCAGAATCACGATAATGCCCGCAGCGACGACGGAGCTTTTGTTGCGGCAGAAGCGGTTCAGCGCATCGCGGAATGAACCGATCGGCTTGCTTTCCAGCGCCTGATCGTGCAGCCGTCCTTCCATGGGGACGCGCTCGAAGGCAGAATCAGGCAAATCAGCGTAATTCATCTTCTCGTTCATCATTTCTTGCTCCCCATTCTGATTCTCGGATCAATGAAGCTGTAGCTGATATCGACCACGATGCCGGACACCAGACCAATCAGCGTATAGAACGCCGTCAGCAGCAGGAAGAAGTTATAGTCCGGCGGCGTGGAGTTAATCGAGGACACATACAGCGGACCGACGCCGGGAATGCCGAAAATCTGCTCGATGATCAGCGAACCGGACATGATGCCGATAAATTCGCCCAAAATCATGGGGAACACCGGCACCATCGCGTTGCGCAGGGCATGGCGAACCGTCGTCTGCGAGCGGCTCAGGCCCTTCGTGCGCGCCAGCAGCAGGAAGTCGCTCGTCAGCACCTCCGTCAGCTCTGCGCGGACATAGCGCGTCAGACCCGCAACCGTGCCAAAGCCCAGCGACAGCACCGCCGGCACAACCGACACGAACATGTCCCACGAAAAATAGTCGTAGCCGGACTTCATCTGGAAGGGGAACCATTGCAGCTTAAAGCACAATAGCCACTGCACCAAGAATGCATATACATAGCTTGGTACAGAAACGAAAATCATGACCGCCGTCGAAATGAAGTGGTCCTGCCACTTGTTCTTCTTGAGTGCGGCATAAATACCGAACAGCAGACCCAGCGGGACAGCGAAAATCATCGTATACACGTTGACCATGACCGTCGCGGGCATCTTGGACATGAACACTTCCCAGACGTCCTTGCCGGTATACAATGTCTCACTGACGCCCCAGTCGCCGCCAATCAGCGAGCGCTGGATGAAAATCCAATACTGCTCAATCAGGGGTTTGTTGTACCCCAGCGCCTCGCGGCGCATCTCAATCAGCTGCTGATCCTTGCCAAACTGCTCTGCCGGCTTGTCCGGCAGGAGCTTCACCAGCACAAAGCACATGGAGATGATAATCATAAACACCATCAACATGAGCAGGACACGCCGAATAACATACTTTACCATGCCGTAGCCCCTTTCCATTTTTTACGGCTGCATCCGTACTGACTTTTTCGTCAGCGATGTACCTTTTTCTTCCCCGGCGCAAGCGCACCCGCCACCGGGTGCAGCCGTAAGAAATGAAGATTTGCCTTTTTTGTCCGGGATTTTTGGATGCTGGATACAATCCTGCATCCCCTAATTGCGCGGAAAGCCTTGATTTTCCTGCATTTTCGTGCATCAGATTGCATACGTTTTTCCTAATGGGAAAAATCATCTGCATCCTGACTTTCCTTGCATTCAAGTGTAAACGCAAATGAATCCAAGGCAAGAACGCGTCCCGAAGGATGCTTCCCCACCTTGGCGACATTGTTTTCCCTATGATGCAATTTCTCCGGTGGGTCAACCCGGCGGCAGAAGAGGCCAGCTCCTCTGCCGCCGGGGACGTTTTCACCGTTTTCCGGATGACCGTCACCCGGAGGATTTTTCACCCGACTACCTGCCGAATTACTTGTAGTTCAGCACGCCGCCGTGTTCCGCCACGAAGGCGTCCCATTCCGCGTCGGTGTAGTTGTAGGTGATGTGCTTGATGTCGTTGCCGTAGGACATCGGGAAGATTTCTTCCTCGGTGTAGAAGTTAACCTTCATGCCCCTCAGAATCATAGACGCATCGTTCGTGGTGGGGATGAAGTCGTAGTTCTGCAGCAGCACGTTTTCCAGCGCGGCCAGCACCAGCAGACGATCCGCAGCCACGGTTTCGTCATAGCTGTAGGGCAGAACCAGTTCAACCTCTTCACCGGCCTCGTTCTTCACCTTGCAGGGCGTGCCGTTGGTAATGTTGAACCAGGACACCGCGTCGGTGGTCATCTTGCCCATGGACAGGTCAACCGTCACCATGGTATTGGAGTAGTCAACCGCCGCGTCGTACTGATACGCCGGATCCAGATAAGCCTGCATCAGGTTGTAGGGGTCGAACGTGGAACCGTTCCAGCCAACAAGGAACAGCATGTCAACCTGGTTGTTGCGCAGCGCGTCGCCGAAGCCGTTGCCAACCGTGTCGTCACGGACGAAGGTCAGCTTGCCTTCCAGCTTGGTGCCCTTGACAGCCTCGGTGTAGTTGTTCACGAGGAACTCGTAGCCGCGGTTGTAGGTGGTGGAAGACGCAGTGGGCAGACCGATGATGATCTGAACCACGTCGTCGTCGTCCATCAGACCCTTTTCGATCGCGATGTCATACGCCTTGTTGAAGTAGTCGCGAGCCATTTCGAGGTTGTAGCCGGTGATGGCGTCGATGGCGTCGTCGTTGGTGGCATACATCTTGCCTTCGCCAACTTCGTCGGACAGACCCCAGAAATCGACCAGAACCTGCTTGGCAGCATCGGTAGAGCGATAGAAGACAGCGTTTTCAACGTCGCCGACGATGGTGTCGCCGAACAGACCGAACGCAGGAGCGGAGCCGGGCACGCAGGCGATGTTAAACGCCGCACGATCCAGGGAGAAGGACAGCGCCTGACGGAATTCCTTCACGGTCAGGATGGTCTTGTTGATGTTTTCGCCCGCCGTCTTCTGGTTCGCGGTCAGCGCTTCCAGATTCGGGTTCAGGGTCATCGCGAAGACGGACGCGCCCTCAACGGTGTAGCAGTATTCGGAGTTCTCGTACTCTTCCGCGTAGTCCTTGGACAGGCCGACGCCGTCGAGCTTGCCGGCGAGGAACATTTCCATCTTGGTGGAGTCCTCAGCGACATAGGTCAGAACGCGGCGAGTCGTCTGATAGAAGTTCTCGTTTTCCGGCAGCGCATAGCCGTACCAGTTCGGGTTCTTCTCATAGACGATTTCCTTGTCCTGCTGGAAGGAGACCATCTTGTAGGGACCATAAGAAATGGTGGTATCGGCGGAAGTACCGTAGCTGTTGGTGTAAACACCATTCTCATACTTTTCGCACTTCTCGTACAGATCCTTGTTGACCAGGGTCATGCTCAGGTTGTACTTGAGCTGGAAGCCCTGCAACGGCTTGTCCAGAATGAAGACGAAGCTGTAGTCGTCCAGCGCCTGCACGCCGACTTCGTCAAAGGACATTGCGTCGTTGACCTTGCCAACGAACAGGAACTCTTCCCATTCCTGATAGGCGTAGTCGCCCTCAGCGGCGGCGTAGGCTTCCGCGCTCTCGTAGTTGTGCAGCACAGCGGTGATCTGCTGGAGCGTCTTCACCACGTCCGCGTTGACCTTAACGTAGCCGTCGGCGCCCTCGCCGCTCTTCAGCGCGTTGTAGAGGTCTTCAGAGAAGTAGCCCGCGCCGCAGTAGTCGGTCAGGCTGTTGGAAGACCACATGTTGCTGTTGGTCAGGGACAGGGCAACATCGGCGCCATTGTAGGTGTAGAAGCCGTCCTCACCCACGGTGAAGTCGGAATCCGCCAGATACTGCGGGTCGTCGGCGTTCAGCAGGCTGCTGTACGCATACACGCCGGACTTGGCATACGCTTCCGCGTTGTGAATGACCGTAGAGCCAGCGTAGAAGGAGTCGGCGCGGTAGTTCTGCGCCTGCGGGTTCAGCTGCTTCATCATAGAGTAGAGCACGTCTGCGGTGGTGATGGGCGTGCCGTCTTCCCACTTCAGGTCGTTGCGCAGGGTGTACTTCCACGCACGGGCGGTCGTGCCCTCGGGGATGCCCCACTTGTCGCCAACATAGTCAGCGGTAACGTCCTCAGGATCGCCCACGACCATGCTGGGCTTCATGGCATAGGAGTCCATCGTGTCGTTATAGTCAAACTCAAAGAATGAATCCGTGATGTAGGCCAGCACAGCAGTGTTTTCCGTTTCAGTCTTGTACTGGTGCGGATTCCAGTTGGTGGGGAAGGTCGTCAAACTGCCGTTGTAGGTGTAAGACGGTTCTTCCGCGGTTTCAGCCATCGCGCCAACGCCGAAGAGCATGCACGCAGCCAAAACCAGAGAGAGAAACTTCTTCATGGTCAAACCCCTCCTTGAAATTTCGTATCCTATCAAATGATACGTTGTATCTATTATAGGGGAATTGCCGCTTCCTTGTCAAGTGTCTGCCGCTTGCAATTTTTGACCAATCTTCCTGCAAAATTCCCCACTTTCACAGCAATCCCTTGATTTAACGATGTGAAATCGTTTTCGCGCCAAAATTGTTTTTTTTTTGTTTTTTCGTTCTTTGCCTTGATTTCTCTGCCTTTGCGCCATACTTGACGTTTCCCGTTTTTTCACCTATACTATCCTGTGCAGTGAAAGGAGAATTCCTTTATTATGAATGTTGACTTGACCCATGGTTCGATTTTCCGCGGACTGCTCCGTTTTTCTCTGCCGCTGATGGCGGGCAATCTGCTCCAGCAGCTTTATAACCTTGTGGACACCTTCGTCGTCGGGCGATACTGCGGTGAAATCGCCCTTGCCGCCGTCGGCAGCGCGTTTTCCGTCATGATTCTGCTCACGAGCATCGTCACCGGGCTGTGCATGGGCAGCGGCGTGGTTGTCAGCCAGCTTTTCGGGCAGAAAGACGATGCCGGCGTGCGCAAAGCGGTCGGCAATGCGTTTGTGCTGATTGCGGGCGTATCAGCGCTGCTGACCATCCTTTCCTACGCGCTCCTGCCCGTCATGATGACGCTCCTGCGCATTCCGCCTGAAGCGCAGGGCGTTCTCTCCCGCTACCTCTTAATTGTGTTCATCGGTATCATCCCGACGTTCCTGTATAACTTCGGGGCGTGTATGCTCCGCGCCGTTGGCAATTCAACCGCGCCGCTGGTTTTCCTGCTGATTTCGTCGCTGACGAACGTCGCGCTGGACTTTCTGTTCGTGGCGGTGCTGCCGTGGGGCGTGGCGGGCGCTGCCGTCGCGACGCTTATTTCGCAAGCACTGTCCGGTTTCCTGTGCTTAGGTTATGTGCTCTTCCGCGTTCCGGCGCTGACGCCCTCGCAGCACGACCTGCACCCCGACCGTGCGCTGTTCAGGCGCATCTTCTCCGTCTCTGCCATGACCAGCATTCAGCAATCCATCATGAATTTCGGCATCCTGTGTGTGCAGAGTCTCGTGAACAGCTTCGGTCTGGCAGCGATGGCGGCATTCACCGCCGGCGTGAAGATTGACTCGCTGGCGTACAGCCCCGCGCAGGACTTCGGCAACGGCTTCGCGACCTTCGTCGCCCAGAATCAGGGGGCGAATCAGCCGCAGCGCCTCCGTCACGGCATCCGCACAGCGTTCCTGCTTTCCGGCGGCTTCTGCCTGATTGTTTCCACGCTCGTGGCGATTTTCGCCGAGCCGCTGCTGCTTGTGTTCCTCGAGAATGCATCGGCGGAGTCTCTTTCCATCGGCGTAACGTACCTGCGCACCGAGGGGCTGTGCTACATCGGCATCGGCTTCCTGTTCCTGCTTTATGCCATTTTCCGCGGTTTGGAGCAGGCAGGCATGAGCATCGTCCTGACGGTGCTTTCACTTGGGCTGCGCGTTGTGCTGTCCTACGCCTTCGCGCCGCATTTCGGCATGATGGCGATTTGGCTGGCAATTCCGGCGGGCTGGCTGATTGCGGATATTGTCGGTTTCGTTGCCATGGGGCGGCGCGGACTAATGCGTTCCGCTTCCAATAAAACGGGCAAAAGTGCCTGCTGACATCGGGATGGATTCGCCGCTTTGTGACAAGTTTGTAACACCTGCGCGCGCGCCCCTTGACGAATCCGACTCGGCGTTGTATGATGGGGATACTCAATAACGAAAGGATTGTGCGGAACGGGTATGAAGAAGGAAACGAATCCCAAGGCGAAGCGGAATGGCCTGTGGTGCAATGTGCTGATTGTGGCAGCGCTGCTGCTGATTGTGGCGGTACTGATGGTTGTGCTGCGGAGGAACGCACCCGCGAGTGTAGACGCCAATGCGCCTTTGCTGCCCCTGACCGCAACAGATGCGCCGACCGAGGCGCCGACAGAGCTTGCGACCAGCACACCGGAGGCAGCGGCGACCCCCGAAATCACCGCAGCACCGGAAGCGGCTGCCGCGCCGGAAGTCACGGACGCCCCCGAAGCCACCGCCACCCCCGACCTGTCGCAGGTGAAAGCATTCCTCGTCGTCACCGTCGGTGACAAAACGTATCAGCCAATTCCGCTGACCGAAGAGGGCTATTATCGCTTCCGCCACGGCGACTGCATCAACATCGTCCATGTCACCCCGACAAGCATCGACATGCACGAGGCGAACTGCGACAATCAGGATTGCGTGGAGCAGGGTGAAGTGACGCTGGAAAACAAGGACACACGCATTTTGGGCAACAGGATTATCTGTCTGCCGAATCAGGTGACGCTCCAGCTGTACAGCCGCGACGAATTGATGGACTGGCTGACGACCGTGCAGGAGGACGCAGCAAATGAATAAGCAGCGAATCACCACAAAACAGCTTGCGCTGTGCAGTGTGCTGCTGACGCTGATGCTGGTGCTGGGCTGGGTGGAGAGCCTGTTTCCGCCGCTGCTGGGCGTACCGGGCATCAAGTTAGGCTTAAGCAACGGCGTGCTGATTTTCGCGGTCTACATGCTGTCCCTGCCGACGGCGTGGGTGCTGATGCTGCTGAAAGTGGTGCTGTCCTCGCTGTTTTTGGGCGGCGTGGCGGCGCTGCCGTACGCACTGGCAGGCGGTGTGCTGTCGCTGGCAAGCATGTGTCTCCTTTCGCGCATGAAGTGGATGCACCCGGTCACGGTCAGCATTGTCGGCGGCGTGATGCACAACATCGGGCAAATCGTGATGGCGATGATTATCCTCCACACGTCGCAATTGGCGTACTACATGGCTGTCCTGATGCTCAGCGGCATTCTCTTCGGCGCGCTGACCGGCGTGAGCGCCACGCTGGTGATGAAGCACATGAAGCATATCAAGTGGGGGAAATAGCGAGGGGGGCAGGGGGGCGACCGCAGACTTCATCTGTTTTCATGCCTTCTTGTCGCCTCCACAGAGGTGAAGCCCCCTGCACGACAAAAATCAACTAACACAGAAAACAAAAAGCAGGACTACCTCCACGCCGGAGACAGCCCTGCTTTTTGTTGTGCGAATGAAACCATCAGAAGAAAAGGAAACGCTTCTTCTGATACGGCTCGCTTGACATGCCCTTGAAATCATAGCCCGTCGCGGCAATCGCAGCTTTCACCTGCGCTTCGTCCAGCGGGTCTTCGGAAATGACCACCGTTTCACCCTTGCCGTGGGAGGAAGTCACCTTCTTGACCGCCGGGAAAGCCTTGCGGATTGCGTCATTGACATGGCTCTCGCACATGCCGCACATCATGCCGTCAATTTTCAGCGTCGTTTTTATCATCAGCCCTCATCCTTTCGATGAATGCAATATACCCCATCGGGGTATCTGAATGATAGCACCAGTGCGGCGGATTGTCAAGCGGTTTCGTTCGATGTGACTAACTTTTTTAAGGTAACACCGCACAAATGAGGTGGTCGGCTGGCGAATGGATTTTTCGTCAGATACAAATGCAAATTTCGAAGATTTACTGGCGGTAAATCGAGGAATTTGCATGCCGCAGATGGCGGAAAAGACATCGCCAGCCGCGCCGCCGAATTGTGCGGTGGTGCCTTAGCGGATGCCCGACCAGAGCGCGTCATTTTCCGCTTGAAACGCTTCCCTCAGCGCATTTTCATCTTCAGTAGATACATCCTGCTCAAAAATCAGGATGCCGTCCATATCCGGATCATGCTCCCAAACCTGCAGGGTCAGCACATCATTGTAGTGCCGGACGGTATAACCATCCGCGTCGAACGTCCAGTCCTCTTTCTCCTCGCCAACCGCCCAGCGCAGCAGCACCGCCTCCGTCCCATCAAAACGGTACAGCGTTTCTCTGTGAATGCCGCCCGCCAAGCCGCCGTTCACAGAACTCCTTACAATTTTGTGTTCCGCATCAAGGTCGTAATTCGTGAACGTCAGCGGACAGAGAACATACTGTTCGCCATCAAAAATGAAAAACTGGTAGACGAAATTGCTCGCGCCGCGCTGTGTCAGTATCACCACATCGTTGATGCCGTCGAAGTTGACATCCGCATAGGAAAGGCACGGGTCTTTCTCGCCGGACACGAAGCAGAGTTCCTGCCCGTTGTCCGCAATCAGGCGGTGGATGTATTCGTTCTCCGTCGTCTGCCCGATAATTTCCGCGCGGACAGGGGCGATGGTCATCAGGAGAAGCAAGGCAAGCAGGCAGAAACGGGAAATACAGTTCTTCACAAAGAATACTCCTTTCGCATTGGTATGCTAATGAAAGAACGAATGGAGGGCGGCAATTCATCCGCAGAAAAAAAGGAAATTTCTTCATCGTCTGAAATGGAAATGCTTGCAAATTACTGATGTTTGCGTTATAATGAAAATGGTAATTTATGATTCATACTATTTCCAGATAAGAATGCGCCAAGATGCGCGGCGAATTTTTCATTCTGGTTAACGTGAATGGAACGCAGCGTAGCAGCGCTACGCTAAGTGGAATGAGCGGACGCCAGAAGGGAAAAGGCGCAAGCAGATGGCGCAGATGAATCTGGAAATAGTATCAAGGTTTCTTGCTGGGGAAGCGGGGAAAGGGGTGTTTGCCACGGCGCACGAAGGAGCAGCGCAATACTGCCGCAAAGTGGACAAGCGTGAAATTCCGGTCTGTCCGATTTTAGGGGTCAATATTGCAGTCATCAACATGAATTGGCTGCTGAAATATTTGGCGCAGAATATTCATCAATTGCAGGGAGATTACATCTGCGTATCGAATGTACATACAACCGTCGTCAGTTACGAGGATGCGGACTACCGTGCCGTGCAGAACGGCGGTTTGATGGCGATTCCGGATGGCAATCCGCTGGCGCAGGAGGCGCGGCGGCGCGGGTATCCGCAGATTCAGCGGACAACCGGGCCTGACCTGATGATGGAGGTCTTTCGGCAGTCCACGGCACACGGCTGGCGGCATTATTTCTACGGCAGCACGCAGGAAGTGCAGGAGAAAATGATTGCGCGCCTGCAGCAGGAGTATCCGGGACTGGTAATTGCGGGCACAGACGTGCCGCCTTTCCGCGAACTGACACCGGAGGAAGATGCGCTTGCCGTGGCGCGCATCAATCAGGCGCAGCCGGATTTTGTGTGGGTCGGGCTGGGAGCGCCGAAGCAGGAGCGCTGGATGGCGGCGCACCAAGGGCGTGTGCATGGGCTGATGATTGGCGTCGGCGCGGGCTTTGATTTCTTTTCGGGCAACGTGAGGCGCGCCCCGTTATGGATGCAGAAGCACAGCCTGGAATGGCTCTATCGCCTGATGCAAGACCCGAAGCGGCTATTCCAGCGCTACTGGAGCACGAATCTGAAATTCATCTGGAACGCGACCATCAGGAGAAAGTAAATGCAGCAAGCGACAAAACAGCCCGCTGTACTGCTGGTACACGACTATTATCAGGTTCCCGGCGGCGAGGATGTCGTTGTGGCGAACGAGAAGCACCTGCTGGAAACGCACGGTCACGCTGCGGCGCTGTATGTGCGGCGGAACGAGGAGATTTCGCGCATGGGAGCGCTGGAGAAAATCCGCAGTGCGCTGGGGATGTTTTTCAGCATCCGTACATACCGCGAGGTTCGACGGAGCATCCGCGAAAACCGGATTTCGCTGGTGCATGTGCACAACACGCTGCCGCTGATTGGCCCGGCAGTGTATTACGCGGCATTGCGCGAGGGCGTTCCCGTGGTGCAGACGGTGCACAACTTCCGTCTGCTCTGCCCGAACGCGCTTTTCTACCGCGACGGCCATATCTGCGAGGACTGCGTGAAAAAGGGACTGCACTGCGCGGTGAAGCACCGCTGCTACCGCGGCAGCCGTCTGCAGACGGTGCTCTGCGTGCTCAGCACACGTTTGCACCGCGCCCTCAAAACGTACAGCCGCCTGCATTACATCACCCTGACGGACTTCAACCGGCAGAAGCTGCTGGCGCTTGAGCAGATTCCGCCGGAAAACGTGTCCGTAAAGCCGAACTTTGTGGAACCGTCGGAGACGATTGTGCCATACGCGGCGCGCGAAAATCAGGTGGTGTACATCGGTCGGCTGGATGCGCTCAAGGGCATTCGGCTGCTGCTGGAGGCGTGGGCGCGCTACGAGCGTTCAGGCGGGGGCATGAAGCTAATCATCTGCGGTACAGGGCCGGAGGAAGCATGGTGCCGCGAATATCTGACGCGGGAAAAGCTGAAGCAGGCGGAGCTGCGCGGCTTTGTGCCAAATTCGGCGGCACGGGCGCTGATGGGGCAGTCCAAGGCGCTGATTCTGCCAACGCAGTGGTACGAAGGCTTCCCAATGACGATTGTGGAAGCCTTCAGCGCCGCCACGCCGGTGATTTGCTCGGATTTAGGCAACGCGGGTTCCCTGATTTCGGACGGCGTGACGGGCTTCAAGTTTCCGGCGGACTCGGCGGAGCAGCTGGCGCAGACGCTCAACCGGCTGCAGCACGCGGAATCCGTCAGCGAAGGCGCGCTGAAAACGTATCAGGAGAATTTCACGGCGGAAGCAAATTATCGTCAGCTGATGGCGATTTACAGCAAGGCGATGCAGAAAAGCGGCGAAAGGAGCGAACCATCATGCGGCTGATTGTGGCAGATGTACGGAGCACCAGCACAGACGGCATTGCCGCTGGGCATTATTTCACCGTCGCGCAGAATTATCTTGACCTGTTCGGCGCGGAGATGGATGTGCGCATTGCGGGCGGGCCGGTGTACGGCGACCGCTTCGGGAACAAGCTGATTCGTCTGCCGCATGATTACATCGTAGGCAGTTCGGCGGTGCGCAACAAACGCGCCGTGTTCCAGAACGTGCGCGCGCTGCTTCGGAAAGCGCAGGATGACGTGATTGTCCTCCAGTGCAGCGCCGTCGCAACAGCGTATCTGGGGCTTGCACTGTTCAAGAAGAAAGAAACGCGGGTCTACACCATCCAGTACAGCGCCGACGGCGTCAATTCGCTGCTGAAGCGGGGGCTGTATGCGCTGTGCAGGCGGAAAATCAGCGGCGTTATCTGCCCCAATGCAGCCATTGGCGCGGCGTACGGGCGGCCGATGTGCGTCGTATCCGATTACATCAGCACAGGAACGATGCAGCCGCCTGTGCCGTATGCGCAGAAGCGCTATGATTTCGGCATGGTCGGGCTGATTACGTCGGACAAGGGCGTCGTTGAGGCGGCAAAACAGCTGCGGAACACGCCGTATCGGGTGCTGATTGCAGGTCGGGTGCAGGAAGCGCCGCTGGAAACGGAGCTGCGGGCAGTCTGCGCGGGCGCAAAGAACATCGAGCTGCGGCTGGAATACCTGTCCGAAGCGGCGTATGACGAGGCGATTCGCCAATGCCGTTACTGCATCCTAAACTATTCGGAGAATTACTCCCTGCACAGCAGCGGCGTTGTATTCGATATTCTCTTCCGGGGCGTGCCGATTGTGGGCAGCCGCTGCGGGACGCTGCAAATGGTGGAAGCAAACGAATTGGGCAAAACGGTATCCAGCATGGCGGATTTTGCGCCGGAAAGGCTGCTGGATGAAGCCGTGCATGACCGCTATGTGCGCAACATTGCGCGCTACTGCCAATCGCAGGCGCAGGAGCGGGAAAAGCTGCGGGATTTTCTGACGCGGGGCGCGGTGGAATAACCATGCCGCACAGCGCAAAGTGAAAGGAGGGGCTGAAGCGTGAAGGTCATGTGGATGGGGAATATTATCCTCCCTGCCATTGCGGAAAAAGAATCGCTTCCCCCGGTGTATATCGTGGGCTGGCTGGTCGGGCTGTCGCGGCGGCTGACGCAGCTGCCGGACGTGGCGCTGACGTATGTGTTTGACGCGCCGAAAGCGTTGACGGGCGAAGTGGACGGCTACCGCTATTACGGGCTTGTCAACCCCACACGCCCTACGCAGCGGTGCGGCGAAGCCTACACCCGGCAGCTGGAGGATATTCTGCGCAAAGAGCAGCCGGATGTCATTCACCTCTGGGGCACGGAAAATCAGCACACGCTGGCCATGGTTGACGCGGCGGAACACCTGGGGATGCGCGAGCGGATTGTAATTTCCATTCAGGGGCTTCTGTCCATATACGCGGAGCATTATCGCGCTTATCTGCCGGAACACGTCTGCCACGGGCACACGCTGAAGGACTTGGTGAAGGGCAATATCGTCCGGCAGGAAGCAATCTACCGCCGCGTCGGGCAGTATGAACAGGAAGCCCTGCGCATGGTGCAACACGTTATCGGGCGCACCGACTGGGATGCTGCCTGCATGGCGGAGCTTGCCCCGCAGGCGGCCTATCATTTCAACAACGAAACGCTGCGGGACGAGTTCTACACCGGCGAATGGTCGCTGGACAGCTGCGAGCCGCACAGTCTCTTCTGCAGTCAGGCGCATGTGCCACTCAAGGGGCTGCATCTGCTATTGCAGGCGCTGGCGATTGTCCGCAAGCGCCATCCCGATGTCAAGCTCTATGTAGGGCGCAAGGACTATGGACGCATTCCGCCGCCTGCGCGCAATGCCTATGAACGGTACATCCACCGTCTGCTGCGCGAAAATGACCTCTACGACCATGTTGTTTTTACCGGAAGCCTGAATGCACAGCAAATGAAGGAGCGGTATCTAAAAAGTCAGGTGTTTGTGCTGCCGTCGAGCATTGAAAACTCCCCCAATTCGCTGGGCGAGGCGATGCTGCTTGGCGTGCCGTGCATTGCGTCGGATGTCGGCGGCGTGCGCTGTCTGATGACGCACAGCGTGGAAGGGCTGCTTTATCCGGCAGACGACCCGCATTTGCTGGCATATGATATCTGCGAGATGTTCGCGCATCCGGAAAAAGCGGCGCAGATGGCGCGCGCCGGACGAGAACACGCTGGAAAAACGCATGATGCGCAGAAGAATCTGGAGATACTGCATCAGATTTATACGGAGATTGCACGATGAAAATCCGAATCACAAAGAACCATGTGGATGCACTCTGTGTGCTGATTGGCGTGCTGGGCATGGGCTCGCTGTATTTTCAGGTGCTGCGGATGCCGCTGATGGCAGCCATGCTGATTGCGTCGATTCTGCTGCTGACGCGGGCGCATCATCCGAAAATCAGCGTCCAGAATGTACGCCTGACGCTGCTGCTGACGGCGGCGCTGCTGCTGACGAGCTTCGTCAACCCGCAGAACGGCATCCACATCAACGATATTGTCATTTGGCTGTGCAACATCGGCTATGTGCTGGTTCTGCAAAGCTGCATCGGGTATCAGACGTATATGCGGCTGTATACCAAAGTCATGCTGGCAGAGGCGGCCATCAGCCTGATTTCCTTCGTCATCGGCGATTTGCTGTCGCTGCCGCTGCCGCTGCTGCACTACGAAGTTTCCAGCGTCAACGGATTTTACTTGACGCCTTATTTCACCTTAGGCTGGCTGAACATCCCGGTTTTCCACCGCAACGCGGGCATGTTCAACGAACCGGGCAGCCACCAGATTTTCCTGAACTTCGCGCTGCTGTTCCTGATGAGCGACGAAACGCGCATGGGCATGAGCAAGAAGAAATACTGCTGGGCAATTGCGCTGCTGATTGTTACCATCCTCAGCACGCTGTCCACAACAGGCTTTATTTGTCTGGGCGTTGTGCTGCTGACGGTGGCATTCCGCAAAAAGGGCGGGAAAATGGCGCGCAGCATCAAGATGGCGGCGTTCGTTGGGCTGATTCTGCTGTTTGTCATCGAGTCTGTCACGGGCGTGGTGGAACGCAAGATTGTCGGACGAAATTCCGGCGGTTCGTTCTACACGCGGTGGAACGACACCTTCAGCGGCTTTGAAATCGGGCTGGAATCCCCCATTGCGGGACAGGGCGTTTTCTCGGAGCGAAAGGCGGAAATCCTGCTGGAACACAGGGTGCAGAACATTTCCAACGGCTTTGCCGCCTTCGTCATGGATACAGGGTTGATTCTCCCGGCAGTTTGGCTGTGGCTGACGTACCGCGGTATCCGCACCAAATTTGCCAAGGCGCGGCTGCTGTATGTGCTGGGCGTTTTCCTGCTGTATTTCCTGTGCATCAACACGGAGGGCGTTTTCCTGAACATACTGTTTCTGGGGCTGCTGGGCAAGTGGCAGCCGGACGCGGAGGACACGCCTGATCAGCAGGCAAATGCGCGCAGCCAGAAGAAGCGCAGGTGGCGATGCACTGTGCCGCCGGAAAAACTGCGCCTGACGTTTAACCCGCAGCCGGAGGACGCGGCGCAGGAGCAGACAGGCGAAACAGGCGGAGAGGAATCATGAACACAGCATCAAGGAGCGAAAACACGGCGCGCAACATCGGTGTAGGCGCAGTACGGCAGGTGGTTACGCTGCTGTTGGCTTTTGCCGTGCGAACGGTGTTTGTGCGCCGGCTGGGCGCGGATTATACGGGTGTCAACGGGCTGTACAGCAACATTCTGGCCATGCTGTCACTGGCGGAACTGGGCGTGGGCAACGTGCTGGTGTACAGCCTGTACGCACCGCTGCACCGGGGCGATGCGGGCGAAATCCAGCACCTGCTGGGCTATTATCGTCGCATTTACCGCCTGATTGCGCTGGCGGTAGCGCTGCTGGGCGCGGCGGTAATCCCCTTCCTGCCGCTCATCATCAGCAGTGAGCTGCCGATGGCGCAGCTGATCGTCTACTATGTGCTGTACCTGGCGAACTCCGTGGCATCCTATCTGGTCATCTACAAAACGACGCTGATTCAGGCTGACCAGAAGGCATATTTGCAAAACATGGTTTCCGCCGCGGCGCTGGTGTTGCAGTATGCGGCGCAGATCGCGTGCCTGCTGATTTGGGGCAGCTATCTTGGCTATTTGCTGATTCAGATTGCCTGCACCCTCCTGCAGAACGCAGTGCTGAGCCATTTGGCGGACAAGATGTACCCCTTCCTGCGGAAAAAGCAGAAATGTGCGCCGATGCACCGCAAGCAGGAGCTGAACGACAACATCCGCTCCATGTTTCTCTACAAGCTGGCGACAATACTCATCAACAACACGGACAACATTCTGATTTCCGTCATGCTGGGCACGGTGTTCGTCGGCTACTACTCCAACTACGCGTCGCTGACGACGTATGTGACGACGTTCGTTTCCATCGTGATTACCGGCATTTCCGCCAGCTTGGGAAATCTGAATGCCGAGAAGAATTCGGAAAAGTCATACGCCATGTTCCGCAACCTGATTGTCCTCTTCGGGGCGATTACAGGCTTCTGCGTCGCCGCGTACGGCGCGGTTGTGCAGGACTTCATCCCCATCTGGGTGGGCGAAGAATACCTGATGGATACAGGGACAGTGGCGGCGGTGCTGTTCACGTTCTACCTGAGCACCATCGTCGCGCCTGTGTGGATGTACCGCGAAACGCTGGGGCTTTTTCGGCAAATGAAATATGTTATGTTTATGACGGCGCTGGTCAACATCCTGCTGTCCATCCTGCTGGGGCACTTCTTCGGCGTGGCGGGCATCATCGGCGCAACCGGGCTGGCGCGGCTCTGCACCATCTTCTGGTATGAGCCGAAAGTGCTGTTCCATCGCACCTTCGGGCGCAGTGCTGCCGCGTATTTCAAGGCGCAGGGCGGCTTGCTGCTGCTCAACGGCGCGGTGATGGCGCTGTCGCTGCTGCTGTGCGCGCGGATGGGGCATACGCTGATGTGGATTATCATCAAGGGCATCACCTGCGCGGCGGTGACAGCGCTCCTGTACACGCTGGCGCTGGGACGGACGGCAGAATATCGCTGGATGCTTGAAAAAGGGCGGAGTTTCTTTCGCAAATGGAGGAAGAAGGCATGATCGATCAGGAAATGCAGCACTGCCGCAAAATTGTGCGTTTTGACCCTACCATTTCAACAGCGAATCAGGGAGATTTCATCATCCGCAACGCCTGCGAGCATGTGCTGCACGACTGCTTTCCTGTGCAGCTGTCCGTCGCCGTGCCGGTTCGGGACAGGCTGTCGAAAGTGTCGATGAAGCACGTCGGCAGTGCGGATTTCGCATTTGTCTGCGGGACAAACCTGCTTTCCTCGGACATGCGCCGCCAAAGGATGTGGAATATCCGCCTGCGGGACGCGGTGATGATGCGCTGCGGCGATTTGCACAAGCGGGAGCTGCTGAATTTCCGCCTGATTCGTGAGAAATTTCAGCGCACGCATATCATTTTGCTGGGTGCGGGGTGGTATCAATACCAGGACGAGCCGACAGGATACACGAAGCGGATTCTAAAAACGCTGCTGGATGGGCAGTACCTGCACGCGGTGCGCGACGAATACACGCGCCAGCGCCTGCTGAAGCTGGGCATCACGAACGTGCTGAATACGGCGTGCCCGACAATGTGGGGGCTGACAGCCGACAAATGCGCGCAGATTCCGACGCACAAGGCGGAGCGCGTCGTGACAACGCTGACGGACTACCGCAGCAGCACGGAGCAGGATGCGCAGATGCTGACCATGCTGCAAAAGCACTACCGCGAGGTGTATGTGTGGCTGCAAGCAGTTGAGGACTACGCCTGCCTGCGCCAAATGGATGCGCGCGTGACGCAGAATTTGCACCTGATTCAGCCGAATCTGCGAGATTACACAGCGCTTTTGGCATCAGGCGGGATTGACTACGTTGGCACGCGGCTGCACGGCGGCATCCACGCAATGAACATGGGCTGCCGAAGCCTGATTCTGGCGGTAGACAACCGCGCAAGTGAAATCGCGAAGGACACGAATCTGCCTGTCCTGCCCCGCGGCGGAAATTTGGATGTGCTGGAGGAGCGCATCTGTTCCGCATGGGAGACGCAAATTGATTTGCCGACCACGGCAATTCGGCAATGGAAAAATCAGTTCCGCGAGACAGATGCAGAGAAAGTGCCTTGATTTTCGTATAAAATGCGGCTTTCTGCGCGGTAAGTATTGACAGCCGACTTGTAATTTGTTACAATATAGCTGGAATTGGGAAAGAGATTGCTATATCCACCGGGAGCACTGCAGCTCGCCGCGAAAAGAAAGATGGAAAGCAGCAATCGCTTGCCATTGGCACAACCATACGTCGTGCCGGAAGATTGCACAGAACAAGGAGTGAGGACGATGAAGGACAAAAAGTGGATGCGAAAGGCATTGTCTTTCCTGCTGGCTGTATTCATGGTAACGGGCAGTATGGGAACAGTGCTGACGGCGGCTGCAGAAGAGCCGGAAACTCCGCCGACGGAAACGGTTGAGGTCGTGCCGACGGAAGCACCGGAAGCGACGGATGTTCCCGAAGCAACGGAAATCCCCGAAGCAACGGAAGCGCCCGAAGCGACGGATGTTCCCGAAGCAACGGAAATCCCCGAAGCGACGGATGTTCCTGAAGCAACGGAAGCACCCGAAATCGTGGACGAAGCAGCCGTAGATTACAGCCGCTCCGTGCTGGATAACGAGTTCTTTGACTCCGGCTTTGCCGCGACGTTCAGCAGCGCACAGCTGTACCTGAATCCGACGGGCGATGAGCTGGTTGGCCGGGTAACTGGCGTAGTGTATGTGACGCATCGTCCGCAGAAGGGTCAGCTGAATGAACGGATTTCCGTCTGCGTGTATGACCAGACGGCTGGCGTTGCATATGGCTATCTGGCGGCGGATGCAGTGCATCCTGTGCCGGAAGAGGGCATTGAGAATCAGCGTCACACCGGTGTTTTCGCGAGCGGCGTGGAAATGCCCTGTGCCCTGCTGGTGCTTGCGGCTGCGACGGAAGAACCCGTGCCGACCCCTGCACCCACGCCCGTGCCGCCGGAAGAGCCCGTTGTCGTGCCGACCGAAGAACCTGTTGTCGTGCCGACGGAAGAGCCTGTAGTTGAGCCGACTGAGGAACCCGTTGTCGTCCCAACCGAGGAACCCGCTGTCGTGCCGACCGAAGAACCCGTTGTCGTGCCGACCGAGGAACCCGTTGTTGAGCCGACCGAAGAGCCCGCTGTCGTGCCGACGGAGGAACCCGTTGTTGAGCCGACCGAAGAGCCCGCTGTCGTGCCGACTGAAGAGCCCGCTGTCGTGCCGACTGAAGAGCCTGTTGTCGTGCCGACCGAGGAACCCGCGTCGACCCCCGTACCTACGGACGTGCCGGATGACCTCGAAAACATCGACCGCGCGGATGTGATTATTCCGGGCAAACCGACGTTCGAAATGGACAAGGCGACGGCGGAGCTGGGCGAGAATATCACCTTCACCATCCACACAAAGAACGCCACCAAGATTTTGATGTACATTGACGGCAGCGTCAACCGCTACATCTACGACGTACCCACCGACACGTCGACGCTTACCATGTCCTTCTCCTCGATGGGGAGCAACGGGGGCAAGCGCACCATCGCGTTCCAAGCCTACAACGGCAATACACCCGGCGAAAAGTCCGCTGAACAAACGATTACGCTGACAAAGCCGTCTGTCAAGCCGCAGGTAACGGTAAAGAATATCGACAAGACGACCGTGGGTCTGGGCGAGAACATCACCTTCACCCTGAGCGTCAAGAACGCCACGAAGGTGCTGATGTATATCGACGGCAGTGTCAACCGCCGCTTCGAGGACATCACCCCCGACATGACGGAATACACCTTCACCATGTCGTTCTCGTCGCTGGGAAGCAATGGGGGCAAGCGCGCCATTGCGTTCCAAGCCTATAACGGCACGACGGCGGGTGAAAAGACCTCCGAACGTGTTGTGACTGTCGCAAACGAAAGCCCGAACAAGCCGACCGTGACCAGCTGGAGTTTGAACAAATCCACGGTTGATTTGAACGAAACCATCACCTTCACCATCAACACCAAGAACGCAACGAAGATGCGTGTCTACATTGATGGCAAGCTGAACCGCTACATCTACGACGTGAAGGACGGCGCAACGACGTTCCAGATGTCCTTCTCGACGCTCGGTTCAAACGGCGGCGTGCGCACGGTGGCGTTCCAGCCCTACAATGGCAACACGCCCGGCGCTATGTCCGACACCAAGACGATTACCATCAGCGTGGCGAACAAGCCGCGGGTTGAGCTGCTGAAAATCAGCAATCCGAACGCGACGCTGGGCGAAAATATCACCTTCACCCTGCGCATCAAGAACGCCACGAAGGTGCTGATGTACATCGACGGCAGTGTCAACCGCCGCTTCGAGAACATCACCCCTGACATGACGGAATACACCTTCACCATGGCGTTCTCTTCGCTGGGGAACAACGGGGGCAAGCGTACCATTGCGTTCCAAGCCTACAACGGCGCAGTCGGCGGCGACAAGACCTCCGCAACCACCATTTCCCTGACGAGCGGTTCGTCTGCTGCCCCCGTGATTGCGAATGTCAAGATTGACAAGACGACCGCGGTGCTGGGCGAGCAGATTAAATTCACTGTTTATCTGGACAACGCAACGAAGCTGCTGATGTATGTCGACGGGCAGGTGAACCGCCGCTTTGAGGACGTAACGACCAGCATGTCGAAGTACGAGTTCACGATGTCGTTCTCGTCGCTGGGGAATAATGGCGGCGTCCGTACGATTCAGTTCCAGCCTTACAACGGCACGACCGCGGGCGAAAAGTTTAAGGCGTACACGATTACACTGACGACGACCGTGGTCAACAAGCCGGAAGTCGTCAACTTCACCATGAATCCCAGCCGCGTGAAGCTGAATGTGCCGGTGACGTTCACGGTCAACACCAAGAACGCGACGAAAGTCGTCCTGTATGTGGACGGCAAGGCAAATACCAGCTACCCGACGACTGGCGATGTGACGGTTATCGAGCGCACCTTCGCTTCTCTGGGCAGCGGCAACGGTGTCCGCACGATTCAGTTCAGGCCCTACTACGGAACGACCGCTGGCGAGCTTTCCCCGGCTCAGTCCCTGACGCTGTATGTGACCGACGATCCGCTGACTGTGACCGTTCCTGCCGCGAAGCAGGGCGAGGACCTGACGGTGACGTGGACGGCTGCTGGCGGCGCAACGAAGTATCAGCTGCTGCTGACCACGCCCGATGGCACGGCTGCGCTGCTGGGCGAAACGGCGGCGCTGAACTACACGGTGCCGGGTCTGAAGCTGCTGCAGCCGGGCGACTACAACATCACGATTAAGGCGCTGTCCGGCAATACGGAGTTGGAATCTGTCAACAAGGCATTCACGGTGACAGGCGACTTCGTGTTCGCGGTTCGTGACGACTCGACGGGCATTGTGGTCGTCAAGTACAACGGCACGGCATCGACGCTGACCGTTCCGAACACGGTGGCGGGTCTGCCGGTGGTGGAAATCGGCGCGCAGGCGTTCGAGGGCAACACGAAGCTCAAGAGCGTAACCCTGCCCGCGACGATTGAAATCATTGGCCGCCGCGCGTTCGCGGAATGCAAGAACCTGCTGGAAGTCAAGTAATACTATTTCCAGATTCACCTGCGCCATCTGCTTGCGCCTTTTCCCTTCTGGCGTCCGCTCATTCCACTTAGCGTAGCGCTGCTACGCTGCGTTTCATTCACGTTAGCCAGAATGAAAAATTCGCGGCGCATCTTGGCGCATTCTTATCTGGAAATAGTATAAAAATTCATAGGAATTACGAAAGCCGGGAATTGCTGGCAAGGCAGTCCCCGGCTGTTTTGTGCTTCATACGATTTTTTCAATTCACCTGCGTTATCTGCTTGCCCTTTTCTCCTTCTCCATTTTCCACAATTCTTCCACCGAAAACTCCGCATGGCAGTTCGGGCAGGCAAAATACGGATTGCGGAAGTCAACTGTGCCAATCATCCTGCCGTCTTCCGTGGAAAAATCGTAGTTCTTCGCTTCTTCAGAACGGGAGTTCACCAAATGATGCGCCGTTTCCACTGTGAGTGCTGCCTTGCAGTGCGGGCAAAAATGCTTCTTCATGAACACAAAGATAGGATGCGTGACGGTGTACTTGATATTTTTCATCAGGGCAGCCTCCTTCCCCCTTGATTGTAGCAAAAGCAGCAGATTTTCGCAAGCCTCTCTATTCCCCCTGAAATAATAACGCAAAATCCCCCGGAAGCCCATACTTCTGGGGGACAAACTATCTTATTCCGCCTTTGCGCTCTCTCTTGTATAATTCAGCAGCCCGCCATAGAGGATGCAGCCCTGCTGGCGCGCGGTCAGCGGCATCAGCACAATGTAATCCTCGTCCTTTGTGTCGTTGTGCAGCACAAACGTGTCGCTGCCGCTTTCCACCGTCTCGCGGACGTGCGGCAGGCTCAGCGTGTCGCCCTGCGCGATGCGGTCGTAATCCGCCTCATTCTGGAACGTCAGCGGCAGAATGCCATTGTTGATAAGGTTCGCCTGATGGATACGGGCGAACGACTTCGCGACGACAGCGCGGATACCCAGATACAGCGGGACAAGCGCGGCGTGTTCGCGGCTCGACCCTTGCCCGTAGTTCATGCCCGCAACGAGGATGCCGCCGCCTTCCTTCTTCGCGCGCGCCGGGAACGTCGCGTCCACGGGGGTCAGGCAGAAGTCCGACAAGTACGGCACGTTCGAGCGGAACGGCAGGAGCTTCGCATCCGACGGCGCAATGTGGTCGGTGGTGATGTTGTCCTCCATCTTCAGCAGCACCTTGCCGGAAATGGCATCCGCCAGCGGCTTGCCCAGCGGGAAGGGCTGAATGTTCGGGCCGCGGACAACCTCCACCGTGTCCTCTTCGCCCGGCGCGACCGGGGGGATGACCAGATTGTCGTTGACGGTGTACGTCTCCGGCATCGGGATGTCGAGGTCAATGTCAAGGCAGCGCGGATCCGTCAGCACGCCAGTCAGCGCCGTGACAGCCGCCGTCTCGCAGGAGACCAGGTAAATACCGGCGGACTTTGTGCCGCTGCGGCCGTAGAAATTGCGGTTGTTCGTGCGAACGGAGACGGCGTTCGTGCGCGGCGACTGCCCCATGCCGATGCACGGCCCGCAAGCGGATTCCAGAATGCGCGCGCCCGCCGCAATCATGTCTGCCAAAGCGCCGTTGCGCGCCAGCATCGTCAGCACCTGCTTCGATCCGGGGCCGATGACAAGGCTCACGTCCGGGTGCACAGTCTTGCCCTTCAAAATCCGGGCGACGCGCATCATGTCGGTATAGGAAGAGTTCGTGCAGGAACCGATAAACACCTGATCGACCTTAATTGGGCCGCACTGCTTGACGGTTTCCACGATGTCAGGCATATGGGGCTTCGCGACGAGCGGCTCAAGCGCGGTCAAATCAATGTCGAGGATTTCGTCATACGCCGCATCCGGGTCTGCGGACAGCGGCACGAAGTCCTGCTCGCGCTGCTGCGCTTTGAGGAACGCATGGGTCACTTCATCCGACGGGAAGATGGATGTCGTCGCGCCGAGTTCCGCGCCCATGTTCGTAATCGTCGCGCGCTCCGGGACACTCAACGTTTTCACGCCGTCGCCGATGTACTCCATCACCTTGCCGACGCCGCCCTTGACGGTCAGCCGGCGCAGGACTTCCAGAATAATGTCCTTCGCCGCAACGCCGTAGGACAGCTTGCCATGCAGGCGCACGCCGACGACACGCGGGCACGCCAGATAATACGCGCCGCCGCCCATCGCGACCGCAACGTCCAGTCCGCCCGCGCCGATGGCAAGCATCCCAATGCCGCCGCCCGTGGGCGTATGGCTGTCCGAGCCGAGCAGCGTGTAGCCCGGCACGCCGAAGCGCTCCAGCTGTACCTGATGGCAGATACCGTTGCCGGGCTTAGAGCAGTAAATGCCATGCTTTTTCGTCACCGTTTGGATGTAATAGTGGTCATCCGCATTTTCAAAGCCAGTTTGCAGCGTGTTATGGTCAATGTACGCCACGGACTTCTTTGTCTTGACGCGCTTGACGCCCATCGCCTCGAATTGCAGGTACGCCATCGTACCGGTGGAATCCTGCGTCAGCGTCTGGTCAATGCGGATGGAGATTTCCGAGCCGGGAATCAGTTCACCGCTGAGCAGGTGCGCGGACAGGATTTTCTGGGTCAGATTCATCGCCATGAGGAAAGGACTCCTTTCATAATATGCACAATGCCCAAACGGGCAGAAACAGCCGAATGAACAGCTTCATGATACAGGATTCGGCGCGGTGCGTCAATGCTTTCGGGCGGAAAGAACACAAAAAGCGCAGGCTATGAAAAACTCGCCGGATGTTTTAGACATACAGCCTCTTGACAACAAAGCTCCTATATGGTATTATTTGAAGTAAACTACTATATAGGAGCATTTGCATGAAAATGAACGGCGGATTTCTTGTTACCAAAATAAAACAGCTTGGAGACCGAATCTTTGAGAAGATTCTCAGCGAAAAGAATATTGATGCGTTCAATGGAGCCCAGGGGCGCATTCTTTATGTGCTGTGGCAGGAGGATGGAATCTCGATCAGGTCGCTCTCGATGAAATGCGGATTAGCGATAACATCTCTTACGACGATGCTGGAAAGAATGGAACATC
>ERZ780149.1179-NODE-1179-length-29938-cov-2.853194_pt1 | contig 29938 bp, 46 predicted proteins | sample MGYA00511367_ERZ780149 | MGnify/ENA primary metagenome ERZ780149 (study PRJEB29588, sample SAMEA2153852) | human gut metagenome | biome: human gut; feature: human-associated habitat; material: faeces | place: Denmark | collected 2008/2010 ... | reverse complement strand
ATCGTTTGCCCTCCAGCCAGTCGAGCGCACGGCCAAACCATACGCCCAGCGCCACCGCGCCGATGACGGCCAGTGTCATCGTGTAACCGTCCATGCTCACACCTCGCGTTCCGCGATCCACTCGTCCACAAGGCGAGTATAGATTTGGAAGATTCTGCGCTTGCCGCCGCGGATGCACACGCCGAAGGGGTAAACCCGCTGCTCAAGGCCGTCTGCCAGCGATTCGTTCGAAATGCTCAGCCCGTGCGCACGTAAGTATGCCGCACACTCGTTAAGATCCATTGTTTTAATCATTGCCTTTTCCTTTCTCTCGTGCTACAATAAGCACGGACACAATATCTTGTGGTGAAATTTGTCCGGTTGCCCTGTTCGGCCTGCTACGCTGAACAGGGCTTTTCTTTACCCTGCAAGAAATTTTTCGATAAAATACTGCTGTCCCTTCCCGGTCACTTTCGTTGTCTTGCTCACAGTCACCGTGCCATCGGAATGTGTGATTGCCGTTTCTTTGACGGTGAAAAGGCCTAAATCCATTGACTTCTGCGTCGGCATATTGAAATCCAGACCTTTGCGGCGAATCAAATAACCATTTTCACGCATCCATCGGAATAGCCGATGCTGCCCGATATCCACGCCGTTTTGTTTCAGCAGTTTCGCCAGCTCGCCGACGAGGATCGAAGTCTTGCTTGCGCTGACCGCATCGGCGAAAAGCACCTTCGGCGCGTCGGCCTCGATCTTGCTTTCAAGTTTCTTGAGCTTGTCTCCTGCGATTTGTAGCGCGCGGGCCATGACTTTCTCTGGGCTGTTCCAGTCCTTTTCGATTTGAAGGAAATACTGGCGGGCCTGCCTGCCCTTTTCGTTGCGCTGGATCATGCAAATCTCTTTCGCCATGTCAATGGTGAGAACAGCATCTTGCCGAGGCTTTCCAGATAGTCCGTCTGCCCTATTACTCAAAAATGAGTAATAGTCTTCGCCCTCGGCAAAACCGTATTCGCACATACGAGGGAACCAGTCGTTAAACCTTGCGCCGACCTCTAAGAAGTCATGCAAGTCTCGCGCCGAAACCGCAGGGCGGTCATTGTTATAAGTGATTTTAATTAGTTCGTTCATGCGCCCGCCTTATTGCCCTCTCTGATCTCGTCGGCACGCTTTCTCATTACCGACCATTTGCTTTGCTGATTTTCGGCAAATTTCTCAGCCCGAATTTGTTTTAAGGCTTTACAGACTGCATTCTTGATATCATCGGTCATATCAACCCCGCATGCAGAAAGCGCATCCAAAACAATTTCAACTTGACGTTTTCGCTTCATGCGCCCTCCTTGCCCGCTCTTTCGGTCTGGGCGGCTTCCGATGCCGCTCTGATTTCCGCTTCGGTCACGCCGTACAATCTGGTCAACGGTCTAATGTACTTGCTTGCGATACCATTCAACCCGCGCTCCCAATTCGACACGGCGGAAACTCTTACGCGCAGCTTTTTCGCTACGTCTGCTTGCCGCAAACCGGCATTTTCTCGGATTGCCTTTAATTCCAAGCGTTCTCCCCTCCTTATAAAGTTCAGAACTTTATATTGACAAACGCAACCAACACCGCTATTATGTAAGTGTCAGCCAACAAAATATCGGTTATAAGTCCGCAAAAACGGAAAATCCGTTGGGGGCTTGGTTTTTTGTTGCCTTAATTAAGTTCTGTAAGGCTATTATAGCCGATGTTTCATCGACTGTCAATCGGTTATCCGGTGAAACATCGGATTTTACGCTTTGCACAATTTTTTCTTTCTCCTTTGTGAGGGTTTGTCAATGGCGCTATTTGATAAGCAAATAAAAAAATACGTCGAAGAAAACTTTTCTGAAAAAGAAAAAGCACTCGCAGAAACCGAGCGCTCTGTCCAGCGGCATTTTGCTAAAAGCCGCGAATATAGAATTATGCTGCAAGATTATCAGAAGGAATTGCGTGAGCGTGATAGAGCCCTTTCTGAAAAAGAAGCCAAACTATCTAAACGCAAAGAGGATTTGGACGAATTCGAATCCACATTAAAGGCGCGAGTAAAAGAAGATGTTGTGCGAGAGGCCAAAGAAGAAAAAGCTACGTTAAAAGCGGATTCTATAAAGCTGCAAGAGGAAATAAAATCCTTATCGGCGAAAAAAGCCGGCCTTATGGCTGCGGAATACAAAATTATAGACTGGGTCTCTCGGATGGAGAAAAAAGAAAGCGAAGTATTCGACGAAATACTTGCCGACGCAAACAAATTCCAAAAGTTCAAACTGTCTATTGATGGGTATGAGTTTGAAAGCTACGTTGCCGATCTGCTTATAAAAAACGGCTATGAGAAGGTCGAGGTAACAAAAAAGTCGCAGGATTTCGGAGCCGATATTCTTGCCGAGAAAACAGATGTGCGATATGCGTTTCAATGCAAATACTACTCAGGACAAGTTGGAATTGAAGCGGTGCAGCAAATTTACGCAGCAAAAGAGCATTACGATTCTCATGTTGCAGTTGTCGTTACAAACAGCGTGTATACAAAAGCCGCTAAGATTTTGGCAGAAGAATTAAACGTAGTCCTGTGGGACTGCGAAGACCTCACGGTTTTGTCACAAAACAAGGATATGTAATTATGCCTAAGAAATTAGATAGTGTAAGCCTTAACACAAGCTGCGTAAATTTAATTGTAAATTACTGTGAAAAAGCGGATATAAGCGAAGCGGCGTTTTCGAGAAAATTCAAGAAAAATAACGGTTGGGTAACTGACTTACGCAGAAGCAAAAATTTGAATTTGCCGTCAAAAGAACTTGCTGTGCAAATGTGCTTGACGCTCAACGTCTCCCCCGATGACATCCTCTTGCACGAGGGGAAGACCCCGGAAGAAACCGCCAAGTGCTTAGAGGATATCGAGACGGTGCGGAAACTGGTCGAGGCCGAGCGGATAAAAGAAAGCGCCCCCGATTCGAAGACCGAGGGCAAGGATGCGCAGCTTATTGCCGGGTTTAGTCGGTTGTCTCCGCAGCAGAAGAGCGCGGTGCTTGCTGTGATAGAAGGTTATCAACCATCGCAAGAATAGCATTTTTCTGCTCTGGCGTCAGGTTGGCAAAAAGTTCTGCTGCTTTTCTCGTTTGCTCGTCCATAATTATGTCCCTCCAAATATTTTTGCAACGGGGCTATATGTCGATTGTTGCACATAGCGGTGCAAGCATCAATATCTCGAAGTAAAGGCACTGCCGCCCTCTGCAACAAACGGCAGTGCCTTTTCGCAGCCAGCGGGAAGCGGTCGCCGCTGCATGTTTTGACCATACTCCGCTTTACCTTACCACTTCAATACCAAGACCTTGCAACACGACGGCATTCGACCGCGTTCGACAGACCCACTTTTGGCACCCAAAACGGGCAGAAACCGGAAAAGTTAAGGTGATGTAAATGAACATTCAAGAGCTGTGTAGAATCCGTAAAGAAGAACTGAAACTGACTTACCACGACATTTCCGACGCTTCCGGCGTGCCGCTGTCCACCGTGCAGAACTTCTTTTCCAAAATGTCGAAAGCCCCGTCCATTTACACCGTCGCGCCGATCTGCAAGGGGCTCGGTATATCCCTTGACGAAATATTCGGGATTTCCGAACACTTGACGCCGACTGAAGAAACTTTACAGGCGCGCAACGATGAGCTGGAACGCCACGTGGACGCAAAAGCAGACACGATCGAGATCATGCGGCGCTGCGTGGGGCGTTTCTGCGCGCTCTACAAGGTCGTAAATCTTGAGCGTCGGCTTGCCGCTTGCATCCGCCTGCTTGAGATACACAGTCGGCGCGGTAGAATCCCACAGCGCCACAGCGGAGTTCGGCGCGATGAGATAGCCTCTCGCCTCCTGCTCGCCGCTTACCCATTGCACGCCGCCCTGTGCGATGGGGTTCTGTTGCACTGGCTGCGACATAGGCTGCTGCATGGGCTGCATCTGTGGCTGCTGCATCTGCCGCATCTGCATTAGGTTGTCCGGCATTGGTTGCGGATAATAGGGGTTGAAATAGGGATATGCCATGTTCATTCCTCCGTTTCTTTGACCCAGTAATAAAGCGGGATTTCGTTCTCGCTGTTCCAGCTGTCGTAAATTACACCGTCCTGCACGCAGACCACATGACCAGAAAGCGCGAGAATATACGTCCCGCGCGGGTGATCGTCGGCAAACTTATCGACCGTGTAGCAGTCCGGGCAAGTGTCCGGTATGATATAGCGCCGATAGCCGAGCGACCGCAGATATGCGCCCCAACAGGCGTTTGCATTTGGAAGATCGCCGTCCAAATACCCCTGTATGCAGAGGGATAAATAGACCTCGCCCCAGTCCTTGCCGGTCGCCTTACAGATTGCGCGCACGGTGCAGTCGGACACGTTGCGCCCGTTTGGATTAGGATTGAAATAGCTATACATGGAAAAGCTCCGCAAAATACACGTAAGTGCGCAGCTCATCAGGGTCTGGAAACAGTGTCAAAATGTCCATCGCCATTTGCTCGGTAAATCCACAAGCTAAAAGTCGTTCGTACATTTTGCGCACCTCCTTTTGTTGCCTCAATCATACCGTGGATCGCGCCCTGCAAATGGTCATCGTTTGGTCATTATTTGGTCAAAAAATACTTCAAAAGCCCTTTTAGGTAAAAAGAGAGCACCGATTAACCTCGGTGCTCTCTTTGTCCGTCTGCTATTTTTTGATATGCTCGCCTGCGGCAGCGGTTGACTGCTTCCGGCGACAGGTGCAGCGCTGCACATACTTGCGCGTAGCTCTTGCGCCGCACGTCGCACTCAATAAGGCACGCCGCCTCGTCCGCTGGCAGCTCGAAGGATAAAACGTATGCCACAGCTCGTTTCGGAGCCATTGCGGATAACTGTGCGCGGATCAACCTGTGCTGACTGTTCATGCCCATGTAGGGCTTGCAGAGGCGCTTGCGCGTGGGCTTTCGCCGCCCGCTCCTTCCTTACTTTTTCAACCGCTCCAACTACGGTTTACTTCATCGTTGCGAGTTTCCTGATGAGATCGTCGCCGTATTTGTAAGCGGCGAGGTAGTCCATCGTCGCATCAGCCAGACCGGAGCGCTTCTTGAGCCGCGCGCGGTAACTCGCCTCATACTTCGGGCGGTATGCGCCCAGCACAAGAGACAGTTTGCGCTTGCGGCGGTACACCCCGTCGCCGTTGGCCTGACTGCCCGCCGTGCCGCTCGATGTATTTCCCTCAATAGCTGTTACATACTGACCGCTCACGCTCTCGCAGATGCCCGTATGATCGGTCTTGACCTTTGTGTTGGGAAAGTCATAGATGAGCACGTCGCCCGGCTGATAGCCGGACGTGACCCACTGCCCGTGAGCCTTGGCGTAGTTCATCAGCTCGCCGCAGCTCGCGGTCTTCCCGCCGCCGTAGAAGAGCCGCTTATCCGCCTGCTGGAAGCACCACCAGACGAACTGCATACACCAGTACACGCCGTTCAGGCCGTAGGCTTTGCCATACTTCTGACGGTTACCAGGCTGCTCCACCGTGCCGATCTCCTTGCGTGCGATGGCAAGGATGTCTTCTGCTCTCGCCATGCCTTACGCCCCCTTGTCGATCACGTCCTGCGTCTTCTGGCTCTGCGTGCCGAAGTAGAACGCGATGATGACCGCATAGATCGTCATAAAGTCCTGCGAGATGTTGCCCGTAACGGCCATGTAAGCGAAAACGCCCGTCAGCACCAGCGTCACGATGCTCTTGACGCTCATCAGGTTCGCCAGTCTCTTGTGAATTAGTTCCATGTTATTCGTCCTTTCCCTTAATTTTGATTCCCGCCAGCAGGCCGAGTTCTGCCGTCCACGCAGCGAACCACGCGACGGTCAGACTGTCCGGCACTACCTTGTCATGCGCGGTCAATACGAGCACCGCAATGCAGTACCAACAGAGGTTGAGCACTGCCGCGATGACGTACTTGTCCCGCTTTCTCAGCTTCTTCATAAGGCCACACCCGACAGCAGCCACGCAATAAACGCGCCCGCCAGTGCCGCAAGAGCCTTGTCGACCAGACTGTCCCAGTGCTTCCCTGCCTTGCCCGTGATGGCTTTCACGTCCTCTTTGATCTCCTTGACGTCGCCCTCGACGGTCTCCTGCTTGGTCGCCAGCACTTCGACCGACGTTGCCAGCCTGTCAAGCGCCGTTTGATGCTCCTGTAACTCATTGATCCGATGCGTATTGCTCTTGCATCGGCTTTCGATCGCCGCGATCGTCGCGCCATCGTAGTGCTTTGCATTATCCATATCCCGCTCCCTTTCTGCGGCCTTAGACCGCCGTGAAATACTGTCCCAGCAGCTCGTGCGGCAGGTATTGCAGCGTGATCTTCCCGCCCGCAGCCTCGCCCGTGCGCTCGCAGAGGTACACCTTGCCGTCCTCGCCATCGAGGTAATACTTGCCGTACTCGTACTCCATGCCGCGGCTTGCGGGGATGGGGTCGTCCTGCGTGCCTGCGTGCTCGGCGTCGATGACCGCCCAGAGGGCCGGCGTCTTGTCCGGCGTCCAGTCGGCCTGCGAGGTATGCGCCTGACGGCACTTGTACACCTTGCCGCCGTAGCTTCTGCGGTCGCCCTCAGCGTAATCAACGGGGTACGCCCAAGCCGTGATGAGCTCGGGCACAGTCGCCGCCTCGCCGTCGCTCAGGCTGACCGCCGCCTGCTCGATAATGGGGCGCAGCTTCACCGCGCGGGCATATGTGACCGGCTCACCCGCAAGGGCGGTGACGGTCGCTTTGGCGCTCTCAGTCTCCGTGGGCTTGCCCATCTTGATACTCACCGTGCCGTCGCGGTGGTCAATGATGGCCCCGCTCAGGCTGTACGCGCTGTTGTCCCACTCGTTGACGACCTCCTTGGTCTCGCCCGTGGGATTGCCGTCGTTGTCGAGCTTGTCCCCCGTCTCGCGCTGGACGATGCTCCACGGCGTGTTGTCTGGTAGCAGCGCCGCAACCTCGGTGGTGGTCATCGTGAGTGTGATGGTCTTGGTGTCACGGTCGCCCCACGAGCGGTCTTTGGGGTTGCCGTTGATCTCTGCGGGGTATTCAGTGTTGTTGACTTTGATGTAAGTTGCCATAAATAACCAGTCCTTTCTTTAGAAGCAGAAGCCGAAGGCCACGCCATACGCATTGCTCGCGTAGCCGTAGGTGGCGGCGGCGCCGTTGATGTAGACACAGCAGAAAGGCGTGGATGTGCTGCCATGCGGAGAGCGCTCCCACCAGGAGATCGCGCTGCCGTTGAACTTCTTCACCCTGCTGTTGCCCGCCTTGTAGTAGTCGTACTGCGTGCCCTCGCCGCTCTTGGAATAGCTGACGCTGCCGAAAATCTCGATCTCGCTCAGCAGAAACAGCTTGTCCGCCGTGGTGTTGATGGTGGCGCTCTGACTGCCCGCCGAGGTCAGCTTATTCACCTCCCGGATGCCGTTCTGTACCTCCGTTGGCATCAGCGACAGAATGGCAGGCAGGTGTGTGTTTCGCATGGCGCAGCTCGTCCAGCCGCCGATGTTGGTATTGGAGTTGTTCATCCTCTGCTTGCCGTAGCAGTCATGCAGCTGGAAGGTCAGCGGAGCCTTGCCGCCGGATGCGTAGGTGTCGTGGTTCTTGCCGATGATGTCGATCTGGTAGTCCACGCCGCCGATGGTCATAGGCTTCTGGTCTGCCACCTTCCACGTGTCCGGCACCTCGTTATTGTGGCACGCTGCGATGATCTGCTCCCATGTGTTGTTGGCAAACACAGGGTCGTAGGACGGCGCAAACGTGATGTCATACCCCGTCCCGCCGATAAGCGTCCTGCCCTTGAGGATGTTGTACACCGTGCCGTTGACCATACACTTGCCGCCCTTCACGGTGTAGGCCGTGCCGCCCACGAGCGTCTTGTGCGCGGTGAGGGCTGGCACAACAACATTGCCTTCGACGATGTAGAGATCCAGGGTGCCGTTATCTGGAATAGAAATGCGATTACCAGGCACATATTCTGGAATAGTCGCATTTTTGGTTGTGGATAGTCCCGCAAAAGTCTTAGATCCGGAATACGTGTAATCGGACCCCGCGTCACTAGTAACTCCCTCGGTGGTTAACACAACGATACCGGGCGCTTGATACATGGCATACTCTTCAGAACCATCGTTTGAATATATATAAACATACCCTGTTGTTGGTGGGAATTTTCTTTCCTCATTCTCCTCAACGCTGTCGAATTCGCCATATCCGCTCTCATACTTTACAGTGCGGAATTTGTCACTCTTGCTCAGCTCATCGCAAAGATTTGTGAGGGTATTACAAGTTTCCAGATCGTTGGCGTGCCCATCAATGATGACCTTGTTCTTTTCAATTGTAATTTTGCTCATCAGTAAGTCCCCTCCTTAGCCGAACAGCCAGTTGATGGCGTAATTCTCCGTGGGCGTGGTCTCAACGTTCACGAGCGTCTGCTTGACGATGTTGCCGCTTGCGATGTAGTCGCTGCCGCGCGTCGCTGCCACAATCCCGCCTGAGCCGTTGCCCTTGATGAGAGAGGTAGTCTTTGGTGCGCTCTGCAATGCGCTGTCCGCCTTGCCGAGGCTTGTTTGTACGTCGCTTGCAAGGTCGCTCTTAGCGACCGTGGACTTAAACGCCAGACTGCCGAGGTCGGCGAACCACTTTGCGATTTTGCCGAACAGCACGGAGAGCTTTTCTCCCGTTGCAATGTTAGTGCGAGTGGTCGCCGCCGTAAACGCCGCCGTGACGTTGCTGCCGTCGCCGGTCTTGTCCAGCTTATTGGCAAGGGCCGAGTACACGCCGCCAGACTGCACAGGATTGGTGCTGCCCTGCGTAGGCGTTGCATCAGTAGTCACTTTGACGTCTTTGATAGCATTGTCAACGTACGCAAAGATGTCCTGGTGCTTGTTGTTAGGGTCATACACAGATGCCAGCATGTCACCAGTACCAGCACCGGAAGCGCCTCGGCAATAGCCCGCGTCATAGCTCGTGCCGTCCGACAGCGTCACGATAAGGTGATAGTCGCTCTGCCGGATGGTGATGCCTGTAATCGTGGGAGCATCTGCGCCGGGATTGCCCTGTGGACCAATTTCACCCTGAATACCCTGTTTACCCTGTTCACCCTGAATACCCTGTTTACCCTGTTCACCCTTGTCGCCTTTTTCGAGCACAAGGTTAAGCACCTGATTCGGCGCTTCTCCGGTAATTGTCGCACTTGCCACCTTGCCGGACGTGACCGAGCCGATGGTCAGCACGTTTGCGGGGCCAGTCGCGCCAGTCGCGCCGGTGTCGCCTTTGCTGCCCTGCGGAATGCCGAGCGCCAGCGTACCAGTCGACTTGTCGTAGGTCGCCGTTGCCGAGCTTCCCGCGGGCAGCGTTGTCACCGTGACCGATACGACGCTCAGCGTGACAAACTTCAGCAGCGTTTCGCCTTTCAGCCTCTTCGCCTCGCCGCCCTGCTCAAGTACAAACTGGTCTTCGTTGGTAATCTGTAACGCTTGCGTGAGGTCGGAAATTGCTTTATCAGCCATCAGTTACCTCGCTTTCCTTCTCGAGCTTCGGCTTGCCCTCTTTAGTGGGCGGCTCGTCCGGCTTGTCCAACTCGGCAAAGGCATTTTCGAGGTTCTGCATCGCCATTGCCATGCGCTTAGCCTCGCTGCCCTTAACATAGATGCCGGTAATCATGGCATATGCACTGTTGATCTGCTCCCGCAGTTTGTTTTTGTCCATCATTATCACTCCTATCCTGATACGTTCCAACTGCCGGTATAGACATATGCGTCGTATGCGCCCCAACCGTTGGTGTAAATGTATGGGGTGTATGCTTGATTGTTAATGTATACGGCAGTGCTTGAGCTGTCGCTATACGTTGTGGCTGTGCCCTCATCGCTGTAATCGGAGACTGTCCAATCGCCGTTCCAGTAGTAGAGGTTGCAGACCCACTCATATTCTGTGCCCGGGGAAAGCCCTGTGATATAGCCCGAAAACGTACTCGTGCCGCCGCCCGTTTCCGCTGACGTAAACTCAAATGTTCCAACGCCGATGACGCGCACATCAATAGAGCGCTTATAGCTGTAATCATCTGCGCCACCTGTAAATTTGGCGTAGACTTCGAGCTTCGTTCCGTCTCCATCCACCGGCGAGAGCGTGCAGTAAAATCGTGCCATGTGTCACCTCACTGCAAGAGGAAAAACAGTTGACCGTACTGTGGATTGCTGGGAAGACTTGAGCCGTACATCTTCGAGCCGATCAGCAGCGGACCGCCGCCCAAAGATACAACATCACTCAGCGTAATAAATGCGCCGTCATAGGAAGAAAGATAAATATTGCCACCAGAGCTGAGCTGAATGCCGCCATACGTCGTGTTGATGGCAATACCGTAGCCGGTCGTCGTGTAGGCCAGCTCAATAGAGCCGATGGATTGATTGCTGCTTGCCAAAAGTTCGACTGTGCGGCCTCGCAGCTTTTCCGCCGTAATAGAAGTCTCGTCGATGTATGTATCAATTCGACTGTCAACTTCGCTTTGGCTGAGACCGGCGTTATTGTCAACATATGTCTTCGTCGCATAGTTCGAGCCGTCCTTGAGATCGCCGACGCGGATGCTGCCGGTCTGGATTTGGTCAGCCGTCAGCGTACCCGTGATATTCGCCGCAGCGACGTACAGATTGTCCGTCTTGATGCTGCTGCCGTTGATCTTGGTCGTGCCGCTCGCGTCCGTCACCGTTAGGCCGTCCAGCGTGGTCTTGACCTCGGTGTACTTACCGTCAATACCCTCGACCTTGAGCATGATCTCCTTGCTGGTCTTGGTGATAGTCGAGCGTGTTTCGGCAATCTTGCGATTGAACTCTTGTGTGATGTACCCCTCAGCTGGGTATTCGTCTTCCATCTCTGCTTCCCCGGGGGAAGAAATACCCGCGTATCCGCGCCCATCATCAGAGAGTTTAGAAAGCGGCGAATAAATGCCCTCAACCGTCACGCCGTCGCCCAGCTCTGCCGCCGGATCGATGTTTGCCGCGCCTGCTTCGTACGCCTGATACTGGTAGCCTTTCATGGCTTGCAATAAGGCATTTACCATTGGCTGCGTAGCGTGAGGGCAACTTGCAATAACCTCCATCCCGGTATCATCACCAGCCGTCAGGCTGTTTTCATCATCCACAAGCAGCGTCACACGAGAGATAGGCTTATACTTGCCATTGTCGGCAAAGCTTGTAATGTCGCCGCCGACGTAATATTTATCAGACAAGGATCCTCATCCCTCCAAACGTAATAGCGTTGCCCGATTCTGTAATGAGATAGTTCGTCTCGGGAGGCATAGACAACAACGGAATAAGCAATAGTTTCCCTGCATCGGTAATAATCCAGTTCCCGCCGTGCGCCGCTGCGATAAAACATAGCTCATTGCGGATAGTGTAGTCGTTTGCAGGATAGTCGATGGTATATGAGCTATTGAGCACTGTGCGGCTGTCCAGCTCTACGCCCATCAACCGGCAAAAGATGTTTACAGCGTCAGGCATGGACATCGGGAACGTCAAAGACTGATTTGGTTCCCATACAACGTCAGCCTTTCTCATAGCGTCGTATGCTTCAAGTTCCCAATAATCACCATCGCAGGAACGGCGGTTGGTAAAAAACACGCCTTTGGGAATCCAGTCTGTCGCCTGACTGCCATTAACAAGCCTGAGATAACGCTTGATCGTCGCACCGCGCGGAACATTGTCCGCGATAACTGCAAGCTTTAGCGTCGCGCAGCAGGCATTGCCGATGCCAAACTCTTCAAACAGCTGCGATTCGACAGAATGGGAAACCTCCGCGTCTTTTCCATATTCCGTTCCGGCGATAGTAAATTTGTATTCCCGTTCCGTTCCGGGCTTGTGAAGCAGCTCGCGCCACAGCGCACTTGTCGTCTGCCCCATATCACACCTCGATCAAATTAAACGTCGCGCCGCCCCACACCTCATTGTCGTCTGCCGCTTCTTCAAGCGTGCATTCCATAGACGAGCAGTAAAACGTGCTGGTTCTGACGCCGTGCAGGTCAAGATACTTGACCGTGCACGTTGTCTTATTGAGGTCATCATCGAGCTTTGCCAGCTTATCGCGAGGCATAGAGCGCGTTGTATAGCTTAGTTTCCGCTTGGTGGTGATCTTATCGCGGCGCATTTTCCCGTCTTTTGTGCGGGTCGTGTTGTCACTGTCGAGGTCGTTGCGGCTCCACCCATAGCCTTTTGTGGCGATAGCGTCAGAGTAGTCCGTGCCGTTGATAATAAGGACTTCCATGTCAACCCTCCTTAGTACAGCAGCACGGGCTTACCCGCCGCGCGCGTCATGTTGTTGATGTTCTTCACGGTGCTGCGTGCGATCTCCTTACCGTCGAGCTGGATAACGACCGTGGTTGCACCGCCGCCAGATTCCGCCATAGCCTGCTTAAATGCTTCGACCATCGTTGCAAGTGGCGTTTCGATGTTCGTTCCGCTCTTCTGGTCGCCCAGTACAGCAAGAAATTCCTTGTTGGGTGGGATGACTGCACCGCGAGCCAATGCAGGAGCGGAGACACGGCTAATCGAAGGAGCGCGAGAAGGACTTCCAAAGCCGCCACTTCTGGTCCCAAATCCTCCGCTTCGGCCAGAATTCAATTTTGCAATAGAATTCTGCGCTTCAACAAATTTTTTTCCGAACCAGCTAACGGCATTAGCCACCCACGTTTTTACAGCCTCCCATGCGGCTTTTAAGCCGGACAAAAGGCCGTCAATAATCCTTCGACCTAACGCTTTCCAGTAATCAGCAGTAAAAAACTTCGAAACGCTGGTATTCCACCACTGTTTAATGTTCTGCCACATTTCTTTAAGCTTGGTAAGAAGTGCACTCCAATCCAGATCAGATGCAGCGGCAATAGCCGCGCCGCCAGCAATCATCATCCCAATGCCAAGTGGAAGATTTGCGCCGGAGAAACACAGAACCGCACCGATAGCGATAAGCGAGACGCCAATCGAACCCATAAGAGATTTGATTGCGGCTTTTGTCTTTTCGGGGGCTGTGTTCCAGTTCATGGCGACCGACGCCGCAATAGATGCTGCGCCCGCAATCATTAACCCAATACCGAGAGGTAAGTTTGCTCCCGAAAAGCAAAGCACTGCGCCGATGGCAAGCAAGGTCATTCCGAGCGCCATCATTAAGGCCGACAATGTATTTTTTGTTTTGTCGTTTACTGCATTCCAGTTCAAGGCGACTGCCGTTCCCAGCATAGCCGCGCCTGCCAGCATAAGCCCAATGCCGAGGGGGATGTTTGCGCCAGATAAACACAAAATTGCACCAATGGCGAGGGCAAAAAGGCCCAGCACCGAAAGCACATTTGTCAGTGCAGCTCTAAGGCGGTCAGACATTGCGTTCCAGTTTTCTTTAATAAGTGTAACAAGCCCAATCGCGCCCGCCGCCATAAGTGCGATTCCGAGGGGGATATTTGCGCCGGAAAAACACAGAATTGCGCCAAGAGCTAAAAGCGCGCCGCTAAGGTATGCCGTAAGCTCGTCGATCTTTGCTTTGTACTCGTCGGTCGTAAACTGTTCAAAAACGGGAGAAAGCCGATCTGCAAGCGCAGCCGCAGCGCCGCCTCCACTGCTTGATGTAGAAATCGTGTTGATCTCGTCAAAACTAGCAAGATTCCCTTTTGCTTCTTTTGCCGCCGAACCGACGCTACCGATAGCATCTGCTTCTTTATAAAGTCCTTTTGCCGCCGCTTCTGATTTTTTTGCCGTTGTTCCAAAAAGCATCGATACAATGTTTGCAATAACGCTGATAACCTTTGTAAGGATGTTCACAAGCGCTGTAAAGGCGGGAACAATTACACTTAATAGCGGTTGTGCCAAAGTGAGCAACGCGCCCTTTAAGCGTCCAATAGCTTTTGCGGCTTCGTCATTTACTTGGATGACTTTCCAGACATAATCACGAACAACGGATAATGCCCTTGTAATAAGAGTAAACACAAACGCCCTGAGAGCGAGCTTCTTTACTCGGTTAACGAAGCGGGACATGTATTCGTCGGCTTTTTTAGTCGCCTCACCCATCCCGAAAACACCGTTTTTTGTGCTGGAGATTTTTTCGGAAAGCTCCCCCGCTTTTGTCTTCATCTTATCGAGATTTGCCGTATCGGACTGAATTGAAGCGTCCATCTTCTCAACTTTAGCTGTAACGGCGTCATACTCTTTTTGCAAAGATTTCACAGTGCTTTCCTGTGCCTTGATGGAATCCGCCGTAAAAAACTCTTTGCCGCTGTGCATTGAATCAAGCGTCGCTTTTGCCGCATCGAGATTTGCCGCGATTTCTGCCGACTGCTTTGCCAGCGGCATTTTGTCTTGCTGTTTCTGGTAAATTTTATCGTTAAGCGTGTCGATTTTTTTAACCAGTTTATTCAGTTCTTTTTGAGCGTCTTTGTCGTCCAGATCCACGCTGAAAACTACCGAACCGTCCGCTGCCATAAAATCACCACCTTGCTTTTAGTTTTTTGCTGTGATATGGTAAAAGAACCGTATTTAATGGGAGGGAAATAGAATGAAAGCATTGAAAAGAACCTTGTTATTCCTTGTTGTCTTCTTTGCATCGTTTCTTTTGATCCTAATTGTAGGAGTTGCTACAACGCCAGAAGGCCAAGAAACTATGCCAGTATGGGTTGGCGTTGCCCTTCTAACAATACCTATCCCATTAGGGATTCTGGCCGTTAATAAAGCCGTACCGCAGACTTATGACGAAAAGATTAAAATCCAAACAGTAAAGTGCAAGCTACAACTTGTCGGCGGGCTTGACCTTGCAGCAGGGTCTATCTGCTCCGCCATGTGCTCCCCAGAATCTATTTCATTTTCAGCGAGCGGACAAACATTTACGCTTTCGCCAGAAAAGCTAATCGATGTGTCTGTTATGACACCGCAGGATATCCAGCCCCAATACGTTTCAAGCGTCGGCGGCGCAATCGCGGGCGGTATTTTACTTGGCCCAATCGGCGCGGCGCTTGGAGGGTCAGCACAGAAGAAGAAAACGAAAATTGTCCGTCAGTACCTTATCTTTGCATATCAGGCTGATCCAGAAGTTAAATACATTGTATTTGACGTGACCTCTGCACCTCAGAACGGGAAGAAAATCAGCAAAATTTATGCGTACTTAAAGAAAAATGAAAACAAACAAGTCTCTCTTTAATTTCAACCGGCTCATTCGTGAGCCGGTTCTTTTTTCCCCAACCATGCACTAAGCGTATCCGCTTCTTCTTTCGAGACCTTTTTCGGGATATCGACCACATCTTTATTGCGTCGGTAAAATTCTCGGTCTGACTTGTCTAAGGGTTTTCCTTTCGCCTTTAGTTCTCGAATGCGGATGACTTGCGCAAAGAAGCAATCGCCAATTTCCATATAAGCAGACAAGAAAGTAAACCAGTGCGTACCGCCAGTGTTGGTATCTGGATCGTATTCGCTTTCGCGAATCTCTTTCCCAAGCACTCGGTTGACAGGGGAAACGATAAACTGAAAATCTTTCGCCCAATCAATGATCTCCGGCTCTTTCTTTTTATCATCAGGGTATTGCCCACCGTTGATAAACCAAAACAGCTGTTTGATCGCTTCGTCGTAGTCGGGAATTGAATCAAAGTCAACAAAGAATAGTTTTAGGGCGGTATAAGCCCGTTCTTCATCGCTTAGTTCTTCATCGTCCAAAACTTCAAAAATCGTCAAAATAACTCGAAAGTCATATCGAATAGAAAAGTCCTGGTCGTTGATCTCTACACTTTTAGGAAGTCCGTAGCCCATACCGCCCTCCGTTTAATGCTTCTGAACTTTATCGAGATACTTTTTGATTCTCGGATTCGTGAATTTCTGTTCACGGGAGAACGTATTGTCGATTTCGTCCATTACAGCAAGCATGAAGTTACACCACACAGGAACTCCCTCTGCCAGCGCATAAACGTTCATTCCGCCAAAAAGATCATCTGCAATATGCGCCCCGAAAACGGAGTCAATGATCTCGCGCATCTCTTTGTCGCGCTCACGAGCAAATTCAAAGATGAGCTTTTTGTCTCCCATCTTTTCAATCTGCGTTTTGTACCCTTCCTGCTTTTTGTCGAGGTCTTCAAAGGCAAGGTAGAGCCTTTCGACAAAGTTGCTGTCGGTAGGGTTAAACGACACCTCGCACTTTCCATTTACGGTGTAAGTTACAAGGCCGTCGCCAAAATTAAGTTCCTGCATGATGTTCCTCCTTATTCACCCTCGGTAAACGTAACCGTATTGCCGGAGATAGCGGCAGTGCCGACCGTGCGCGTGCCGCCAAGCGTCACGTCGATAGGCATACCGATAAAGCCGCCACCCTCGCCGCCGAGGGAAGAGGGCTTAACCATGCAGGACGAATAACGTTCCGCAAATACTGCGGTCTTTGCCGTGCCTGCATAAGCGTGGACAATCAGCACGTCCTGATTCGCCAGCGCCGCCGCGTTCTGCTCCTTGACTGCGAGATTCCAAACTTTGACGATGGCGGAATCCCCAGCGTCCAGATCAGACGGGTCAAAGGCCTGTGTGATGATGGGTTTCTTCATGGTCGTGCGCGTCGTGCCGAGAATATCCTTCGAAGAATCCTCCTGCCAGTCGTATTCCATGCTGGAATCCGTAACGCGCGTACCGAGTGGAGACCACGTGGGGGTTCCGGTTTCGCCCGTGTTGAGATACGCGATCAGAAGTTCGCGGTCTACGGTCTGCCCAGCCGTGGTGTTAAAGGTCATATCAGCCATTTTTAATCACCTCGTAGTTCATTTTCATAAGGATTTGGTGATCCTCATCGCCGTTTTCATACATGGCGAAAAGAGAGGATCGCGTTGTCGGCTCAATGCGAATGACGCGGCGACCATCGCCAATGTCAGGCGGCGTTTCGCTTGCCGCCCAATCGCCCAAAGCATTAAGCAGCTCGTCAGCTTTGAGCCGTTTGTCGTTGCTGTTCCCCGGTTTCATGCGGTAGATGACCTTGAATTGGTATTCCGCCTGATATCCACCGAGAATATATTTTTGCACGATGTACGCCGCCTGAATCGTAGACAGCGCCATCGCCGCAGTATCGGCGGGAAGAAATTCGAACCGAATCAAATCAACCGGCTTGTCAGGGAATGTGTTTAGCCACGCAAGCAACTTTCGGGAGACTTGATCCTCTTCCGCTGCCGAGACCGTCTTTTTAACCTGCTCCGTACTTCTTCACCGCCTTTTCTGCCACGCGCAACCACTTATCAAGGTTCTGTGCTTTAGATGCTTCGCACCAATGAGCTTGAGCTTGTGGGTGGTGCTCGTGATAAAACACCAAATCTCGGTCAGACGCATGGAGTTTTGAGCCTTTTGGAAATTTAATTTGCAAATTGCCATGCTTATCGACAAACTTCATTGGCCCATTCCCGTTTTCGTCGACCATAACTTTTCCGTAATAGAGATATCGAGCATAGGGCCCCGGATAAATGATCTCATTGCCAATAACCTTTGTGCGCTCATTTAATGAGCCTGTACGAAACGGCACAAAAGGCTGAGTGTCTTTCTCCATCTGCTCGGCTAAAACGTGCTCAGCGCGCGCACAAGCCTTTGCAACGGCAGTTCTTACAGCGTCCATTCCATCGGTATGCACGGAAAACTTGATGCCCATTACGCACCTCCTACTTCCCAGTGCTGCATATTGGGGCTACCGTAGTCCATCGCATCAACCTTGGTCACGTTGTAGCAATCGTCATGGCTCAGTACGACGGTCATGTCGTCCGAAACGAATTCACCCTTCACAAAGCACGTCATGCCACCGTTTCCTTTGTATGAGAGCGTCCACAGGTCGGATTTGTCCGTCGCTTTGAAAAACGATTGCGGGCCGATGTAAGTTTTCGGCTTTCTTGTTACCCCGTCCACCGCTTCCACGGCGAACGGGATATACAGATTCACAGCGTCCGCACTTTCAAGGCCGCTTTCGCGCACGTTCACGCCCTTCGATGCTTGCAACATCACGCCACGCAGGATTGTGGTATAGACCTTTTCGACCTCATCAAGCGTTGTCGGGTCGATTTCCTGCACGACGTTGTAAAGCGTTACAGTGTGGGGAGCGTACATTTACAACCACCTCCGCGATACAGCAGCCCGGTATGGGCAAGGTATTCCATGCACGTTTCTGCCAGCAGTTTCTTCGCACCGTCCGTCGCACTGAGCGCAGACAGCGCGGATTCCCCGCTTGTCGCAAGCGTTCTGGAATAGCTGCCTACCGTTTCGCTTTTGACTTCCGCGTCATTTGCCGCGGCGTTTGCAAGGTTTTTTACGGCAAGCGCATGCGCCGCTTCGATAACCGCATACTTGTCCACAAGCGCGCAGCAACACATCTTTACCGCATCAAGATCGGCGCGCTCTTTAGCTTTGTTGCGCGTGTAGTAATCGAGGAAGGAGCTGGCGCGGACAACAAGACGCGGGAAGTCATTTTCACTCACAGCGCCCATGTAGGTGCCGGAGTAGTATTCAAAGTCTGCGTAAGTCATCAGTGCCCTCCTTCCAAAACTGCGAGAATTTCAGCCTTTTTCATCGAACTGCTGACCCCTTCCACCCCGTTTTCATCGGCATACGCAAGCATTTCAGCTTTTGTCATGTCGGAGAAAGCCGGGGTGTCAGGGTCAGGCTCATTCAGCAGTTCAGTTAGCCCCCCACCGCCGGAGTGATAGAGCCGACCACCACGCCGTCGATACGCTCAGCGAAAAGAGCCATGCCGTTGATAACGGTGTCAGATGCGGTCATGTTGGTGTAATCGGGCTCCTCATGGATACCGATATAGCCGGTGGCGTCGGTGGTGAAATCGAACACCTCGCCAAGATCAGCGCCGTTCACAGGAATGTAGTACAGGGCAATGTTGTCCTTGGCGGTGGCGTAAATCTTGCCCTTGGGAACGCTGGAATTGAGAATCACGGTGCCAAGGCCGAGGAAGTTCTCAACGTAAGTCATGCCGAACGCGGTCTGCAAGGTAATGTTTGCGCTTGCGAGGTAGTCAGCAACGTCCAGCGGGTTCAGAAAATACACCGCACCGATCTCGTCATCTTCAAACAGCACCTGCAGCTGGCCCCATGCCTGTGCCAAGGTTGCCTGGAAGGTCGCACCAGATGCCGTGCCCGTGCCGGTTGCGAGGAAGTCGAAAAAGTCTTTTCGGATACCCTTCTGGACGTCCTTGAGCATTTCGTCGGTAGTCATCTCTACCGCCTGATCGTAGCCGCGATCTGTGATTGCTTCGGCAGAGGTGGCTTTGCGCCACTTCTTAAGCGTAATCTCCTTGTAGTTCACGGCTTCGGTCTTGTACTTGCTAAGGGGGATGGTCTCACCCTCAGCAACAGCGCCGCTCTCCAGCGTGCCAGTGGCCTTGTAGCTCTTGAGCACAGTTCCAGCCTGCTTTGCGATCTTGCGGGTCACACCCAAGGCCTCCATCAGCTTTTTGATGGAATAGCCGAACATTTCGGTAAATTCAATTTCGCGCACACGCGCGAGGTCAGCTTTCTTAATGAGATTAGGATCAGCAGCCATTTTTATTCTTCCTTTCTAAACAAATCCATATTTGCGGCGATTGCAGCGCGCCGCTCCGCTCTGTCATTGATTTGCATAATCTCGTCCTTTGTCATCGGTTTCCCGCCGCCGTTAAAGCGCGCGCCAGTGTCGAAGCGAACGGTCTGCTTGGAGACAAGCCCCTTGTAAGTGCCGTCTACGAGCGCATCAAGAGACTTGGTGTCCTTGATCTTTTCTCCGTCCAGCTCCAATGCGGCCATTTCTTCGCCGCAGCCGCGCATAGCAAGGTCGAGATTCGCGCCGGTGATGTTTTTGCTCTTAAAGTAAGCACGCACGGCCTTTTCCTTTGCCGCCTTGCTTTCCTTTGCCGTGATGTCGGTCTTAAAGGCTTCAAAGGCCGAGTGTTCTTTCTCGTACTTCTCCTTGTAACCGCCGTCACCCGCCGCCTTGAGGTCGTCCAATTCCTTCTGGACACCGGGCAGCTTCTCCGCGTCCGCCTTGTACTTCGTGAGATCGTCCTTGAGGGGGTCAACCACGCCCAGATGCAGCGCAACCAAGCGATTTTCGATCTCTTCGGTGCAAGCCTCGCCGAGAATATTCCTGATTTCCGCTCTCGTAAATTTCGCCATGTTATTCGTTCTCCTTTTCCTTGGCCCCAATTCTTCGGGGGCGAACGTTGTATAAAAACCGCTGTACCTTGCGGGTTTTACCTAAAACAAAAGAGCCACCCACCGAGAAAAACTCGGTAGCTGGCTCCTATTGCCCTTTCCCGCGCCCTATTACGCGGGAGTTGAATATTTGATTGTTTTCTTGACCTCTAAAACGATGTACCCGTCGCCTTTTCGGCGTATTTCAGCATCGTTTCCGCGCTTCAAAATTGCATCGATTGCCTTTTTGACTTCTTCCCAGTTCAATACAGCACCTTTGTCCTTTCCCATTGCATCGGCAACACCGCCGCTTCACTAAAAGCCTTATATTTGGCGTTCAGTCTTACAAGTTTCGCTTTTGCGGCATAATATTCGTCCTTTTGCTCACTTGCCTTATACGCTGTTACAAGCCTTTTCTGCTTGATAATCTGGCGTTCAACACGCCGTTGCATCTGCGTCGCCTCGTATGCGGTGTATTTCTTCCCGTCAAACTCGCAGCCGAGATCATCATCAATATGCTCAAGCTGCTCGTCTGTATATGTTCGTTCGCTTACGCCCTCAACCCAAACGTTGCGGCGGTGACGGCAGTTGGCTCCTTCCAGCCCATCCACGGCGCCAAGGCCGCAAACCTCATAGATGCTCGGGTAGATGTCGCCGCTGCGTGTGGAATACACTTTGCCTTGCCAGTCCTTATGGCTTGACCACGGTGACGGCCCAGGCTTATCTCTCGCGCCAGCATGGGCGGAAACCTCAAAATACGGAGTTTCGAGATACTGCGCCGACTGCTCCGTATATTTAGCGCAAATTTGATTTACGCCAGTCATCACGGCCCTGCGCGCCGCCACATCGATCTGATCTCGATGCCCGCTCTCATAGTCAACGACCTTCAAGCCGCTGTCTGCAAGCTGCCTTACAACGTTTGCAATAGCCTGATTGTAGCTGATCGCGCCGCTCTGAATCTGCATTTCTGCGTTATCCAAAGCCCACTGATAAGCGCGCGCGGGCTTTAACATCGTGTTGCCCACAAGGAAACCCATAGAAGCCGTTAAATTGCGGAATGTATCATGGGTCTGCCGCTTAATTGCATCCACTGTAGCCGCGTCTACAAGCGTTTCTGGCTGCGTTACATGCGCAAGGTCGATGACTTCGGTGTAATACTTCTGGTTGCGCTCTACAACGTCATTAAGCAAACTATTTAGCTTTTGTTTGCTAATTCCTGCTGTTTTGCTAATAGCTTCTTCGATGCTTTTAAGGTCAATGCCATGCGACCGCAATGCTTGAATATCTTGCACCGTTACCTCGTTCAGCTCATCCGCAGCTTTCAGACGGGAGCAGATTTCTTCCAGCAGCGTGATTTCAAGCGCACGGAACAGTTCCGCCAGTTCTTCCGGCAGCGCATCAAGAACTTCCGGCCGAAACGGATATTTCATTTGCTTTCCTCCGTTTCACAATCTCGTCGTAATGCGGCTTTACGCGGATCACATTCCAATCGCATTCCTCCGGCACTTTCCCGTAGAATATCACCCATTCCGGCGAGAGACGCTTCATCATTTCTTCGTAGCCGCGCAGAAACAGCCGCTTGCTTTCCTTGTTCTGCTGTGTGCCTACCGAACTAACCGCAACTATTCCGCCGACAGGCTCGCCATCAAAGCACCAATCATAGCTCTGCTCGTCGCTCCATGAGATTGTTGGATAAACCGTCATACCGTGGAGCTGCCAATAAGCCGCCAACCAATGCTTGCGGTAATGGTTGTATATCTGCATCGCCAGCGGCATGTCTGTGTAGGTGGAAAAGTCCGGCGCGCACACCGCCGCAAATTGTGACAGTTTCGGAATGTACTTGTCCGGCGTGTTCCAATACCGAATGAATTGATAATCGTCAACGAAAAAGTGCACGATCTTGCTTTGCGTGTCCTTCTCCGTGTAATGGTAATTCACGGGGATAAACTCGCCCTGCGGGTACGCCTTGACCGGCTCGATCTGCGGAATATCGTACTTGCCCACGCCGGGGAATGTGAACTTGTCGAGATTTTCAAAGTTAATCATACCGGACGCCATGTACCGCTGCGCTTGTTAGCTCTGCGGTATTTCTTGCCGTTTACCGTAACTTCCAACGCGCCGGACTTTTGCGCTGTTACAAAGGCATTGGAAAACGCCTTGTTTTCTGCTGCTTTGCGGTTTTTACTGGACTGGTCACGCAATTTCCGCATGTAACTATCCATTTCACCGCGCGCTCTTGCCGCTCTGTCTGCTGCGCTTCCTGTTTTCTGCGCCGTTGTCAGGCGCGCAGGCCCGCTTGCATAAGGATTAACTGCTCCTGCCGCCGTTTTGAGCGCCGTTGTTGCGAGAGTTGCCATCTGCCTTACTGCGTTCTTCTTTTCAGCGTCCGACAGCTCAAGCCCATTGATTTCAGCAGCGTTGCGCTCGAATGTGCGCCTGATAATATCGCCCATATCAGTGACAGACGCAGCGTTTGCTCGGTTAATATCCTGCTGTGACAAAAACCGCGCAAGGCTCATACCGCGCCCACGCCCAGATTCTGCGGCTCCAATGCCGCCACCGGCTCCACCTCTGCCGCCCATTACTCTACCTCCTGTTGTCCTTCGGTTGTCATGTCCTGCATCTTCGGCAGCGCCGCCTTTGCGGTCTCCTCGTCCTCGTTCATCCACTTCATGCGGAACTCCCAGTCGTTCATGATGCCAGCTTGCAAAAGCTGCATATCACGGGAAAAATCGGTTTGCTTGTCCTCAATGATGCTATCATCGAAGTCGATGGAGATTTCCACTTCCTCATCAAGTCTTGCGTCCATGTATCGATTGCCCATGCGAAGCAGAATGCGGCACAGCTCCGTGATCGCTTGCTCTAGGATAATTTCATGCTTCTTGATCGTGCGGAACATAGTGCTGTTTTCGCTAATGACCTGTGTAGCCGTGGCAATGCTTGTCTGATCAAATTTGTAATGATTCTCGCCAAAGCCGCATTTGCTCGACAATATGTTGAGCATATCTTGCATACCGGTGTTAAACTCTGCTGTGCGCAGCGTCATATCGACCTGTTGTAAAATGTTTCCATCAGATGCGCGATCTTCCGGGAGAACGTAGTAAACCGTTTCGCGCTTATCAAAGACCGGCCTACCGTTGATGTCCTTGGTTGCTTCCGGCTGTACCACGATGCGCTTTTTCCCCAGCACAAATTCATTCACATAACTATCGTATGTAATATCAACGCTTTTGAGCTGGTCAATGGCGGAAGCGAACACGGCAACGCCCATAGGGTTATCTTCATCAGAGTTTGCAATGTTCAGACGGTCAATGACAAACTGCGGCTTGGCGCTTCCTGTGTGGACAACAGGGGGGATTGCTTCAAACCCTCTCACGCTGGTTAATGGGACTTCCTCCGCATCGTACAGGTGATTTTCAATGTCGTATTCGCCGCCGCTCAACCGATGCACCTGAATGTAGGTGTATTCCGTATCATCAACTCGTTTTGTCCATGCGAAAGCGCACTCACGAATAATGCCATTGTCCCACGTCAGCGGGTAGATGTTTGCAGCGGTTACATAGTTGATATGAATCCTTCCGGGGTTGGCGATCTCTGCTGTATCAGGGTCAACGCTCATATCCTCCATGATTGGAACATAAGCAACTGTACCAACAGCGGATTTCCGCTCCTGCAATTCATTGGATTTGACTTCCCAATTATTATCAGCAAGAATCGCATCTACAAATTCCTGCTCCTTCTTGCCCTCAAGCGTGATATTCACGCGCTCGTTCATCAGCAGGTTTGCCCAGTCCTCGCAGACTTTCTTGCCCATGTTGACGGAATATCTATGACATTCCAGCTCTTCGATGCCGTTCCACACCGTATAGCTGTGGAAGTCTTTCACATCTCCGTCATACCAGGATTTCCATACGTCGATCAGGTCGTAGAACTTGCTATTGATCGTGTCAAAACCCAATTCTTTAAGTGCTCTGCGAATATTCACTGTTTCACCGTCCTCATGTGCCCTGCGCGCTCCAATTCCTTGTAGTACGGCTCAATGCTGTACTCAAATGCGTCAAGGCTGTCAATATCAGATGTTCCATCGTCAAGGCGCTCGTCCTCGAACTTGTCAGGATCATAAATTGCAGTTTGCAGTGCATCGATCAGATGCGGGCAGTTGCGAGAAACCTTGAAACGCCCCTGCTTCATTAGAAGCACCACCAGCCGGATTCTATCTGTGATTTGTAGTTTCATTGCATTCTTGACCTGCGTTCCGAGGTGCATCTTCTGCGCGGTATGATCTAATCCACGAATCAGCACCGTTTCCGCACTGTCTGCCCGCGTCTGGCTGTATCCGTACTTTGCCGTAACCATTTGGCAGAACGTAGCAAAGCGCCTATTCAATGCGTCAGGGTCAACCTCTTCGTTCTTGATGTATTCTTCTTCCAGCGCGACCACGCGATAATCTTTTGTAATCCCGGTCGCCTGAAACTTTGTCGCGGACTTTGTCCCGCCGAAGTCAACACCAATGGAAATAACAGAGAATTTCGTTTCCTGTTCTTCCGCCCATTTCAAAGGGTCATCAATCAAATACTTTTCGGTGTTGTTAGCAAAGTCCTTATAAACAACGCCCTCCGCCGCCACCCACAAACCGCGAACATAGCGGTCGTAGAAGATGCCGGCATACATATTCGCGTAGCGCTCGAGCGTTCTTGCACTCAAACCGGGGTTGTCAGTCATCTCGAAGTGCAGATATAGCGTGTTCCGTTCGCGATGTCGCTTAATCCACTCCTGATAGAACCAGTGATGCGGGCTGCTGGGGTTGCAAGAGAACCACAGCTTTGCACCGTCCACAGAACAACGTGCAAGTGCCTGTTCCACGAACGAACGCGGCATCAATACTACTTCGTCCAGCAACACCCCTGCCAGCGTGCGGCCTTGGATCAGCGTATAGCTTGCCTCGTCCTTGCCGCCGAACACTTCAAAATAATTCGTCACGGCTCCGCGCCGCACTTCCATGACCTTGTCGCCGCGCCGCCAACGAATGATATAGCGCTCTTTCGCAAGGCTCATCGCCGTAAACGGCACGATAATGTTCTTTGTGCAACTGTCCACCGTGCGGCCACACACGCCAAAACGCTGACCGCTGAAATTCTCCATCGCCCAGCGGACGAACGCCCACATCATGATGGAGGTTTTGCCGGAACGCACAGCGCCGTCGCAGATCAGCGCGTCATACTTGGAATAGGAAAAAGCAAGGATTTTTGCTTGTTTTGGGCTAATCATGTGGCATAAATACAACTACCATAGACGGAAATGGAGCAGAATTTTTACTTCCGCCAAATTTTAATCGTCCCCCAATAAACCGAATTTCCACATTGTTTCTTTTGTATATGTAATCGTGGAACCATTTTGTATCTGTTCTGGCAGGAAGTAGCATTACGACGGTAGACCCGCTAACGGATGCAAATAACGCTCTCCTCACCCATTGCCCGATGCCACGCCCATATGGAGGATTGCACCACACGGTTCCTTTCCACGGATGTTTCAGTCCGTCTTGTTCCTTCGTATAGAACTTGTCGCACTTTGCATTTTCTGGAGTTGCACACACATCAAGTGTAAATTGAAATTCATTATTCAGTTTATCAAACAAATCTTGTGGCGTTTCCCATAAGTCTGTTTTACTGGAAAACATTAATTCTGTATTCATGTGTCGCTCTCCAACTCCTCCGCCATCTCTCTCAGGCTCTTGCTGAGTTCGTCCTCTTTTCCATTATCAGACGGCCCGCCGCTTATCATCGCCCACTTGTCGATCAGCGTCCCCATCGCCGTGGTGATTTGGCTGAGATTTGCCGCCGCCAGCTTTTCCGGGTCGTTGAGCATTTCAAGTCCCTTTCCGATGAACGAACACACAAGGTCTTTGTGGTCGTTCATGTACTCCATCACATCGGCGGTGTTCTCTTCCTTTTTTTGCTCGCACTTTTCCACAATGTCGGCATTCGCCCGCACAAGGTTCTTAACCGTCGTTGCGGACACGCCGTTGATTTTCGCTGTGGCGCAGTAGTTGTTCGTCTGCACATAGTCCGCCAGTATTTTCTTTTTCTGTCGGTCTGTCAGACGCGCAGCCATGTCATCACCTCGTCGCTCTCGCGCGCAAAATGTCGCTCTCTCTCTTTTCTTTTGGGGGATTATAGGGGGTAAGATAATACGGGGGTTGCAAGGGGGAGAAGAAGAGAGGGGGAACAAGGGGGATTTTCTTTTCTCTCTCTGAGCTATGCGATGTAAACGTTTTGCTTGCAATTGCTTACATTTGCTTTGCTTCTGCTTTCATTCTTTGCGTTAATTGCTGTCGTGCTGCGGTCTAATTTCATCCGCCCGTCACAGTCTATTACCGCTTTGATACGCCGATAAGCGTTGTCAAATTATTTTTTGCTACCAGCCCCCACCCCTTGGCCTTACATAGCAGACTTTACCCGCCCCGAGGGGCTACAACGCCGCACTCAAGGCAGCGGCCGTCCTCTTTTGGCACAAGCGGCAGGGGTCGAACCTGCATATCTGGGAGTCAAAGTCCCATGCCTTACCATTTGGCTACGCCTGTGTATGTCCCCGCTGGGCCACATCGTTGAGAGGTGCGCGGGGTCCTATGCCGCATGAGAGGTGCGACCTCTCGGCCCTGATCGTGGGCTGCATCGTGCGTGCGGCAGATTGCGGGGGCGGTGTGAAAAGGTGAAAAACACCGCGCCCCGCTATGGCGCAGGAGGTCAACGCCATAAATGAGAGAACCGCAAAGGCTTTTACCCCTCTGCGGCTCCATTCTCCCATAATTGCAATACCCTGACTCACTTATAAGTGAGTTTTGCAAAATATTTTTATAAACTTTTTGGGTAGTCCGACCGACCGAGCAAGTAATCAATCGACACCCCGAAATAGTCAGCAATGCTTATCAGCGCGTCCATCGATGGTTTCTGCGTCCCCATCTCGTACCGCTTGATAGTGTTGCGGTTCAGCCCGCACAGCTCAGATAATACGCAGCGCTTTAGTTGGTGTCGCTCGCGCAATCTCCGCAGCCGATCAGGAAACGTGCTCATCGCATCACCTCAATCATCTCCCGCGCTGTTGATCAGCCTGTCAAGATAGAATCTCGCCTTTCGCAGATCTTCCTTGCCGTTTTTCAGCGGCCAGCGCCACATATACTTGAGCACCTGTCCCGTCAGCCATGCTTGCATCGGGTCTTTTTGGCACGTCAATGCGGCCGCGATGGCGTCGATGCACTCGACCCCTCCCGCCGTGTAATGCGCGGGGTGATTTACATTGTCATGCTCGATGCACGGACTATTGACAGGTGCGCCCCCTCTCGGTGGTGTACTCCATTTAAACGGGTCGTTACTCATGGCGCACCATCTTTCTCTTGAGCCACGCCCACAGGTTTCTCCACGGGTGGGCTTCTGCGTAATTGGCGCGCTGCTCGGCATTGCCCCATTGCTGATGCATATAATCGCGTTCTTCTTCAACCTGTCGGCAGCCAACCGTCATTCTCGATACCTCCGCATTTGCCCGCCCCAGCGCCGCCTCAGTGTCAGCAAGCTTGTTTCGCAACACATCCGCGTCCGCTTTCAGTTTCTCGATCTCGTTGGCCTTGTTGATGGCCTCGCCGTTCATCTTGTCGATCTGCTCGGTCAGGGTGGCGTTTTTGGCTTTCAAAATACGTGCTTGCGCTTCCAGACCGCCAACTCGGCTTTGCAGCTCGCCCATTCGCTCAGTCACTTTTTTCGCTGCTTCCTGCGCGTCCTCCACCATCTTCGCCATTTGGTCTTTGGTGTACTTCTTTACGTTGATGCTCATTCGGCCACCGCTTCCCCGACGATCATCCAGTCATCAGCCAGCATGTCGGCCTGCGAGGCCAGCCAGCCGAGCTGTACGCCGGACGTGCCGACAAAGGCGAGCGCTTTGTTGCCGATGGCCTCGTGCTGCGCGTTGATGACCTCGTGCGCGGCATTCTCGTAGCTGATGCGCTCCGCGAGCTCGACGTACTGGTTCTTGCCGTTCCAGCCGCGGCGGGCAATCTTCTTACCCTTCTTCGCCGCCTCGATGGCGAGGCCAAAACTCAGCCCGTCAGTCGGGCGATACGCCTCTTCGAAGACCTTCTTCGGGCTGAAAGATTCATAGCCATCAGGATAGCGGACTTTGTAGCCGTCTTCCTCGGGTTCCATGCTTCTCTGGATGGGCTGGGTCTTCTCATAGACCTTGCCGCCTTTGCGGATAGCCGGTGCCGCCTCGATAAGTTTCGTTCCGATGTACTTTTTCATAGCAAAATTCCTTTCTTTTTCGCCCGCAGGCGTTATTTCATTTGTAGCTGTTCTTCCCGTCCCCGGTCGCTCGTGATACTCACGACCTTACAGTCTCCATATCGCTCAATATCCATGGCGATACGCTCCTTGATGCCCTGCGCGTCAGCGGCGGGGACGTTGGCTTTAATCGTGATCGTCAGCATATACGTTCCCTTTCACGTGCTCTTTCCACCACAGATATTCTTTGCGCTCTCGTCGATATTCAAAAATTAGGCTTTCCGCCTTGCAGATATCGCGGAATCTGTTGCTTGCTGCAATCCATGCAGTCTCAACCAGCCACCATAAAAAGCATAACGCTGCAAGAATCGCTGCAATGCCGCCAATCGCTATAAAGAACATTCCAACGCCTTCAACAAAAGATTCCATTCGTTACACCTCCTTCGGCTCGCCGTAGCTGCAAAAATCGGTGCTGCCCACATTGCGTCTATTACATGGCGCGCGCCTGTTGTGACACGTCAGCGTCCCCGGCTTACCGTATCGCTGGGTAAGCTCTGACGGCAATGTGCTGTGCGCGCAGTCCTTGCACCGCGTCACGACCACAGCATCGACGGTGGGAGCAGCGGCCACGATGGGCAAAGCAATTTCGTCCCTATCTGCGTTGTCGTACCACGGCTCGTCATCAAGCTTTTCCCATAGCACGTCGCCATCAATCAGCCGCATCGCTGTCACCTCCGTCCATTTTTGCAGAGTTCTCCACAAAGTTGCGGACTCTGGCCGCGCAGGAGAGGCACAGTTGTTTCTCCGCAGAAAATGGTGTCTTAAAATTCACAACGCCGTAGTGATTGAAATCCAGATTCACACCGTCAACCTCGTAGTCAATCTCGCGCCCGCACATATCACAGAACACTTTAACCATCAACTATTCCCTCCGTCCATCTTGGCCCCGCAGTAATAGCAAAAACGGCACTCATTCTCAAAGATTGCATCGTGTGCATCATCTGTCGGAATATCCACGCCGCAGTTTGAGCACTTTCCATCTACCCACCGCCCATGCACCACCGGCGCAACGTCAGCGGCGGGAATGCTGTAAAAGTCCTCCGCTAAATCGTTATAGGCGTCTGCGTAGATTCCGCTTTCCCCGCCAAGCTCTTCAAACGCTTTTTGACATTCTTCCGATTGCTCACGGATATAAGCAATCGCCGCCTTGCGGCTTATGTATTCATCCATTTTCACCCCTCCTCACATACGCTACGCAGACCTCAGGGTCATTCCCACAAAGACATGGCGCATATACACACGAATCACAAATTGTAAACATCTCAGTTAGTGTCATTGCCCGCCCTCCTGTTCCATGCCTCGATTGCTTTTGCTTTGCTGGGCAACCCAGATACTTTCATCTTCTTTGTGTGGAGGCCATCACCAGCCCTATATCTCCCACAACCGGCAGTCCACCCAAAATCTGCTCTATCGTAGGTATCGTACATATGGATAACGGTTGCAAAACCACCGCACTCAGGGCAGCGTTTCAATTCA
>ERZ780149.1164-NODE-1164-length-30160-cov-5.843448_pt1 | contig 30160 bp, 24 predicted proteins | sample MGYA00511367_ERZ780149 | MGnify/ENA primary metagenome ERZ780149 (study PRJEB29588, sample SAMEA2153852) | human gut metagenome | biome: human gut; feature: human-associated habitat; material: faeces | place: Denmark | collected 2008/2010 ... | reverse complement strand
CGAGCCGGTTTCCTACACCTATTTGGGTATGAAACAGCTCATGGCCGGCGGCGGTATTGCGTTGGTGGGCGCCACGCTGATCCCGCTTCTTGCAAACCTGTTCGGGTAATCCCTTATGGGCAGTCTGTTTGACTGGATAACAGACTGGATCAAAGAGGGCATGATCGAGGCGATCACGGGACAGTACACAAGCATATTTGAGTCCGTAAACAATCAGGTGACGGACGTGGCGGCGCAGGTGGGTCAGACCCCGCAGGGCTGGAATGGGGGCGTATTCAACATGATACGATCTCTGTCCGATAACGTTGTCGTTCCCATCGCGGGGATGATCCTGACCTTTGTGCTGGTTTACGAGCTGATCCAGATGATATTGGAAAAGAACAACATGCACGACTTCGATACCTTCAATATCTTCAAATGGATCTTTAAGACCTTTGTCGCGACCTACCTTCTCACCAACTGCTTTACCATCGTTATGGCGGTCTTTGACCTGGCGCAAAATGTGGTATCCCGCAGCGCCGGGATCATCAACGGCAGTCTGAATGTGAATGCGGCTCTGGCCGACCTGCAAACCCAGCTTGAAGCAATGGGCGTGTGGGAACTGATCGGCCTATGGCTTGAAACCAACATCATTCACCTGTGTATGTGGATACTGTCTATCGTGATTTTTGTCATTGTGTACGGCCGCATGATTGAAATATATCTGACGGTCAGCCTTGCGCCCATACCTTTTTCTACAATGGCAAACCGGGAGTGGGGCCAGATGGGTCAAAACTATCTGCGCTCCCTCTTTGCCCTGGGCTTTCAGGGATTTCTTATCCTGGTCTGCATTGCGATCTACGCGGTGCTGGTCCAGACGATCCCTTCGTCCGGCAGCATACACGGCGCCATTTGGGGCACGGCGGGATATACCGTCCTGCTGGCCTTTGCCCTGTTTAAGACAGGCTCGTTATCCAAGAGTATCTTCAATGCGCACTGATGCGCAGACAACAATCCAACAAACAATTTAAGGAGGAAATCTATCTATGAGTAAAACCAATGAAATCATGCAGCCCGAGGTCGCCGGGACCGGCGCTCTGAAACTGGACGTTACCGTGCGCCCCATTGCGCCGAAGGAGAATCTGATCGGCTTTGCCAATGTCACCTTCAACGACAGCTTTGTTGTCGAGGGCTTCCGTATCTGCACCGGAGATAAGGGCATCTACATCAACATGCCGTCTGCAAAGGACAGCCAGGGCAACTGGCGCGATACCTTTAAGCCGATCACGGCGGAGGCGCGCCGTCAGCTCACCGAGGCAATCGCAGAGGGTTACGGGATCGCTATGGAGAAGATGCAGGCGACCCTTGACGCTTCCAGAAACGCCACGGAAAAGCCGTCCCTCACCGGCGCGCTGAAAGAAAACGCCGAAAAGGTCAAGACGCAGCCTGCCAAGTCTGCCGGAAAGAACGAGCAGTCTCTTTAATGGCAGCGGAAAAGAAATACGGCATTATCTATGCAGATCCGCCCTGGCGCTATGAACAGCGAAGTATTCAAGGCGGTGCGGAAAAGCACTATCCCACCATGAGCTTAGAGGAACTATGCGCGCTTCCTGTCGCAGAGCTTGCAGACAAGGACTGCGCGCTTTTTCTCTGGACAACCTTCCCAAAGCTGAAAGAGTCCTTTCGTGTCATGGACGCCTGGGGCTTTACCTACCGGACGCTTGCTTTTCTGTGGCTGAAACAGAACCGCAAAGCGGACACCTGGTTTTACGGCATGGGCTTTTGGACCCGCTCAAACGCGGAGGTCTGTCTGCTTGCGGTAAAAGGCCACCCAAAGCGGCAAAATGCCGGTATCCATCAATTCGTGATCTCCCGGATCGAGCAGCACAGCAAGAAGCCGGATGAAGTCCGGGATAAGATCGTAAAGCTCATGGGGGATCTTCCGCGGGTGGAGCTTTTTGCAAGGCAGAAGGCTCCCGGCTGGGACGCCTGGGGAAATGAAGTGGACTGCGATCTTGTAATGCCGGAAAGGAGCGTGTAAATGGAACAGGAAGCAAAACTTCTTTTATTCAAGCGTTTGGACGAGTGCTTGAAATCGCATACGAGAGATATGTTTCTGAGCAATGCCCAGCCGGATATGAAGGACATCTACGAGCTGCAGCAGCTTGCGGAGCTTCATTACCACCTAAAGGTTTCACACCCCTTTACACCGGCGGAAGTGGAGGCATTGCTATCTTTCAAAGACCCGCTGAACGTGGCGCGCTGGTGCTGGGAAGAAAACACCCATGCACACAGCTTCCCGATCTGCGAGCTTTTGCAGACGATAGGCGCGGACAAACGCTTTGAGAAAAGCCCGTCCGAGAGCCGGGAACAAAACAAGCGTCAGGAACTGATCGCCCTTTTGGGGCAAAACCTGTATGCGTATCAGGAAAAAATGCAGGGCTGGAGCCGGGCGGAACTGATCGACAAGTGCGAGGAAATCGCTTCTACCATGGCCGCATATAAATTCATGGCGGAGGACTACCGTCCTACAGAGGAAGAAATCGACTATCTGCTTCGCTATGACAATCCGCTGGAGCTGCTTTGCAGTTATTGGCCGGAGTGCTCTCTTTACGGAGAGGATGTTATTGAAACGCTTATGGACGATATAAGCACCCCGCCGGAGGAACGCCGGGAACAGCCGGCATCCTTGCGCGAGCGTTTGCAGCAGGCGGCACATGAAGTCAAAGACCGTCCGGCGCCGGACAAGCCGGATCGCGGCGGCGAAGCGCGCTGACAGCAAATGAGGCTATAGGAAACGGAGGTGATCTATTCATGCCTTATGTACCGGTCCCCAAGGACTTGACGAAGGTCAAGACCAAGGTGGCTTTTAATTTAACCAAACGGCAGCTTATATGCTTTTCCATTGCGGGCGTCGTCGGTGTGCCGGTGTACTTCTTTTCGAGGGGCACTATCGGCAATTCCGCGGCGGCGCTCATTATGATCGGGCTGATGATGCCCTTTTTCTTTTTCGCCATGTATGAGCGTGACGGACAGCCGGCGGAAAAGATACTGAAAAACAGGCTCCGTTTTATGCTGTGGCCGAAAGAGCGGCCATATAAGACGGAGAATATCTATCACACATCAAATGTAAAGGAGGTATCCAGTATTGGCAAAAACCAGGCAGCAGGAGGCGCAAGAAAAACGGCTGCAAAGAAACATCAAGCAGTCAAAAAAGCTCCGCGCCGAAACGCGAAAAAGAGGTCGTAACGCTGCGCCGACCCGTGCCAAGCCGTCCAAACAGGGCGGCTTTTTTGCGCGGCTCTTTGGCAACGCCCCGCAGACGGTACAGCAGAGCATCCCCTACCGGGAAATGCACCGGGACGGGATCTGCCGGACGAGCGGCCGCACCTACACAAAGACGATCCAGTTTTTTGACATCAACTACCAGCTTGCGCAGGCCGAGGACAAGGCACAGATTTTTGAAAGCTACTGCGACTTTCTGAATTATTTTGATTCCTCGATCCATGTGCAGCTTACCTTTATCAACCAGCGAGCCAACATGCAGGACTTTGAAAAGAGTATCAATATCCCCGCCAAGGGCGACGAATACGACGATATCCGCAGCGAGTACGGAGACATGCTGAAAGGCCAGCTCCAAAAGGGCAACAACGGCCTTGTAAAACGAAAGTATATCACCTTCGGCATTGAAGCGGACGATCTTCGCACGGCAAAGCTCAGGCTTGAGCGTATCGAGGCGGATATCCTGTCCAACTTCAAAACCCTGGGCGTACAGGCCCATGCCCTGGACGGAAAAGAAAGGCTTGCGCTCCTGCACAGTCAGCTCCACCCGGACGGTCAGGAAAAGCTGCGCTTTGAGTGGAACGATCTTCCGAAAACGGGACTTTCCACCAAGGACTTTATCGCTCCCTCCGGCTTCTCCCTCTCAAACGATGGCACGAGCTTTCGGGTGGGCGATCAGCATGGAACGGTATCGTTTCTGCAAATCCTTGCGCCGGAGCTTACCGACAAGCTCCTTGCGGAGTTCTTGGACTTAAACGACGCCGTGACGATCAACCTGCATATCAAGTCTATCGACCAGGCGCAGGCCATCAAAAACGTCAAGCGCAAGATGTCCGATCTGCAGAAAATGACCATCGAGGAACAAAAGAAAGCGGTCCGCTCCGGCTACGACATGGACATCATTCCTACCGACCTTGCGACCTATGGCGAGGACGCCAAAAATCTTCTGCAAGATCTGCAAAGCCGGAATGAGCGTATGTTTTTGGTCACGGTGATCGTAACGAATATCGCGGCCAAGCGGCAGACGCTTTCCAATGACATCTTCGCGGCCTCCGGCACCGCCCAGACCTATAACTGTGTGTTAAAGCGTCTGGACTTTCAGCAGGAGCAGGGCTTCATGTCCTCTCTTGCGCTGGGGGGCAATCAGATCGAGATCGAGCGCGGACTTACCACAAGCAGCACCGCGATCTTTGTGCCGTTTACCACCTGCGAACTGTTCCAGGAGGGCGAGGCTTTGTATTACGGTCTCAACGCCCTTTCCAATAACCTGATCATGGCGAACAGAAAGACGCTGAAAAACCCCAACGGGCTGTTCCTCGGAACGCCGGGCTCCGGCAAGTCGTTTTCTGCCAAGCGCGAGATCGTCAACGTGTTTCTTCTGACGGACGACGACATTATCATAGCCGACCCGGAAAACGAGTACGGCGCGCTGGTGGAACGCTTTGGAGAACAGGGACAGGTCATTGATATTTCTCCGAACTCCACCAACTACATTAACCCGATGGACATCAACCTGGATTACAGCGACGACGAGAACCCGATTACCCTAAAAAGTGATTTTATCCTGTCGCTCTGTGACCTTATCATCGGCGGCAAGGAAGGGCTTTCCCCTGTGGAAAAGACCATCATCGACCGCTGCACAAGGCTTGTCTATCGGGACTACCTGCAAGACCCGAAGCCGGAGAACATGCCGATCTTAGGCGACCTGTACGACCTTTTGAGAGCGCAAACGGAGCCGGAGGCGCAGACCATCGCGACCGCCCTTGAAATCTATGTCAACGGCAGCCTGAATGTCTTTAATCACCGCTCCAATATCAAGATGGACGATCACAGGGTCCTTTGCTTTCAGTTAAAGTCTCTCGGCAAAGCCTTAAAAGAGATCGGCCTTCTTATCATGCAGGACTGCGTGTGGAACCGCGTCACGGCCAACCGCTCCAAGCACAAAACGACCTGGTTCTATATCGACGAATTCCACCTGCTCTTAAAGGGCCAGACCGGTGCGTTTTCGGTGGAGATCTGGAAGCGCTTCCGTAAATGGGGCGGAATTCCCAGCGGGCTTACCCAAAATGTGAAAGACTTGCTGGCGTCGCGGGAGATCGAGAACATCTTTGAAAACTCAGACTTCATCTACATGCTGAACCAGGCGCAGGGCGACAGACAGATCCTTGCCAGGCAGCTCGGCATCTCCCCGCACCAGCTTTCCTATGTGACGCATTCGGGTCCCGGCGAAGGGCTGCTGTTCTTCGGGAATGTCATTATTCCTTTCGTGGATCACTTCCCGAAGGATACCAGCCTGTACCGGATCATGACCACGCGCCCGGACGAAGTGGCGCAGAGCCAATAGCAAACTGACGCACGGATAAGGAGGTGATGATCTCGTGCGAGACATGGACTTTTCAAAGCCAAAAGGCAAAGCGCGGGACGCTCCTTTGCCGGAGCGTCTTTCCACAAAAAGCCGGGACTTCAATCTGCGGGAGGCAAAAGCGGGATCTGTTTCCGCAGACGACCTCATACGCAAAAGGCAGCAGGCGAAAACCGGCGTGCAGGAAACGGAGATCCCGGAAGAAACTTCTCCCAATGCTGATACGGCGGTATTACGGGAGCGAGAGCCGCAGCCGGAAACGGAAAGACGGCATACGCTTCGTCAACACGGAAACAAGTATCAGCAGCGTTTTCAGGAGGAAGCCAAAGCGGAGGATACGCCCGCTGCGGCGCCGGAGGAACCGAAAAAGCCGTCCAAGCTGACCTTTGACGCAGACGAGCTTCCTTTGCAGGATCAGCCGGACCGCAAACTCACGCGGGCAAGATCCAAAGCGGAGCGGACAGCAAAAAAGCTGGAAAAGGCCGAAAAAAGGCTGCCATCCTACCGGAAGCTGCGCATGGAGACTTCTTCTGACCCGGAGACCGGCAAGAAGAAAACGCGCCTGAAATTCGAGCAGGAGGTCAAGACTCAAAGCGCGCATGTAAAGGGTCCCGCCGTGCTGCGTCCCGTAAAGGGCGCGGCAGGCATGGCCGCGGTTCATTTACACCGGAAGGTCTATCAGGCCGAACACGAAAACATCGGGATCAAGGCGGCACACCGCACCGAGATCGTGGGCGAGGCCGGAGTACGCACGGCGTACCGGCTTCATAAGACCTCACCGTATCGAAAGGTTGCAAGGCTCCAAAAGAAAGCGGCCGGTGCGGAAGCAAAGGCGGCCTATACCAAGCTGCTGCACGATCACCCGGAGCTGAAAAAGAAAACCCTTGCGAAACTGTGGTACAAGAAAAAACTGCAAAGGCAGTATGCCAAGGCTGCGCGTGAGGCGCAAAAGGCCGGCAAGCGCGCCAAGAAAACCGCCGTTACAACGGAGAAGATCGCAACGCGGGTGGTGCAGTCGGTCAAGAGGCACCCCATCGTATGGGGGATCATCGGACTGCTTCTGCTTCTGGTGCTGATCATTGCCTCTGTGTTTTCCTCGTTTTCTTCCTTAGGAAGTGGCGGCGCCGGGATCATTACGGCGACAAGCTATCTTGCGGAGGATCAGACCATCAGCAATGCGGACCTGATCTATACCGAGTGGGAAACTGACTTACAAATGCAGGTGAACCGTGTGGAGGCAGACCGGCCGGGCTATGACGAGTACCGCTATCAGATCGACGCCATCGAGCACGATCCGTATGTGCTGATGGGGTACCTGACTTCCGTTTACCGGGACTTTTCTGCGTCCCAGGCGGAAACGGCGCTCCGGCAGCTATTTAACAGCCAGTACAGCCTTACATTTACGGAGGAAACGGAGCTCCGCACACGGACGGAAACGCGGACCGACCCGGAAACCGGAGAGGAAACCGAAGTCGAGGTGGAATACGAATGGCATATCCTGAATGTTCAGCTCTCGGCCGTTCCGATGGAAAATCTGGTGGTATCCCGCATGAGCAGCGAGCAAAAGGAAATCTGTGAGATTCTTCTCATGACGAAGGGCAACCGCCAGTATGTAAAGAACGTGTTTGGCACGAACTGGCTGCCTTATGTGACGAGCTATTACGGCTACCGGATACACCCGATCAGCGGGCAGAAAAACTATCATACCGGCGTGGACATCGGAATGCCCCAGGGCACGGACATTTTAGCCGGGCATGACGGAACGGTCAGCCTTGCGGGCGAAGCCGGAGGCTACGGCTTATGCGTCGTGCTGGACGGCGAAACAAACGGCGGAAGTACCCTTACGACCAAGTACGGCCACTGCTCACAGCTTCTTGTAAGCACAGGCCAGACGGTCAAGGCCGGGGATGTGATCGCAAAGGTCGGAAGCACCGGAAATTCTACGGGACCGCACCTTCATCTGGAAGTTCTGCTGGACGGTGAATACCTCAATCCGCTTTATTTCGCGGATACGGGAGATTTCAGCGAACGGCATTTGCCGGAGGCGTCACAGGTGGGCGGAGGCGGAAACTATCTTCATTACACCGTACCCCCGGAAGCTCTTTCGGATGCAAGGTTTGCGGCCATGCTCACAGAAGCGGAAAAGTATCTCGGCTACCCTTACGTGTGGGGCGGATCGAGCCCGTCCACGTCCTTTGACTGCTCAGGGTATGTATCATGGGTAGTCAATCACAGCGGATGGGACTTTGGCCGGCTTACGGCTGACGGGCTTTTGCACAAGTGTACGCCTGTCACGGCGGCGGACGCAAAACCCGGCGATCTGATCTTCTTCCAGGGCACCTACAACACCAGCGGGGCGAGCCACGTGGGGATCTATGTGGGCGACGGCATGATGACCCACTGCGGCAACCCCATTTCTTACGCAAGTATCAACACCAACTATTGGCAGAGCCATTTCTATACCTTTGGCCGCCTGCCGTAACACCAACAGATTGGAGGTAATCTATTGAATCCCAGAATAGAAAAGCTGGAACGAGAAATCGAAAAAACAAAGACCAAGATTGCGGACCTGCAGGTCAAGCTCCGCGACATGGAAAAGCAGAAAACGGAGCTTGAAAACACCGATTACGTGGCGATTGCAAGGAGCTTCCAGATGACCCCGGCTGAGCTCTCCGAGTTCTTGCAGTCGCGGCTTTCCGGGTCGCACGCCCTGCCCGTTTCGCAGAAACCGGAGGAATCTTATGAGGAATAAAATAACCATTACGCTTCTGGCGCTCGTGCTCTGTGCGAGCGCCTTCGTTTTGCCCCTTACCGCTTACGCAGCGGGAGGAAACGACACTACGCCGCCGACCCTTGAAATAAAGAAGGACGGCGATAAGCTCACCGTCGCGGCAAGCGACGATATATCCGGTGTGGAGGCGGTCTATATCGACGAAAACCGGATCAACTCTCTTGCAAATGGCAAGGCGACGGTCATTTTGAAGGACTACGCGGGGACGGAGAAAAAGATCAGCGTCTATGCGGTGGACTATGCAGGAAACCGCTCGGAGGTAAAGACGCTGGACAATCCCTATTACAAAGAGCCTGTGGCTACGCAGCCCCCGGCTGCCACGCAAAGCGCCTCGCCTCCTGTGACGACCACCCAGCAACCGGCAGCGCAGAGCAGTCCCGGCGCTGCAAGCCGCCCACAGGAAACTTCTCAGCCTCAGACAGCGCAGCCGACACAGACGCCGCAGGCTCAGGAGTCGGAAGAAACAGAAACCGTATCTTCCATTCCCGAAGGCGCCTTTACCCCGGAGGGGACCGGCACGGTGCTGGACCGCGCCACGGGTGCTGAGGGCGACAAGCAGTTCTATACCATCACCACCGAGGATGGGAATGTCTTTTACCTGATCGTGGACGGTAAGCGTGACAGCAACAACGTGTATTTCTTAAACGGCGTCACCGAAGCGGATCTGATGGCGCTTGCGGAAAAGGATGACAATGTTTCGATCAGCAGCGTCCCGCCGGTGGAGACCTGCATTTGCACGGATAAATGCGAAGCGGGTCATGTCAACATCGACTGCCCGGTCTGCAAAAACGATCTGACAAAGTGTACGGGAAAAGCTACGGCACAGCCTGCGGAAGAGCCAAAAGAACCGGAGCCGGAAAAAAACGGCAGCGCGGGCACGATCATCTTCTTGGTGATCGCAGTGATCGCCGTTGCAGGCATCGGCTACTATGTCAAGATCGTGCGCCCGAAAAAGCAGGCAGCCTTCGACGATGACGACGGCTTTGAGGAAGAAGGCTACGGCGAGGACTTCGGCGATTATGACAGAGAAATCTATCTGCCGGAGGATGACACTTACAGCGACGGGGACGGCGAATAAGCCGTCCTTTTGAAATGATAAGGAGGAAAATCTATCGTGAAAACAAAACACCATTCCCGCTGCGGGCTTTCAAGGCTTGTGGCGATCCTGCTCTGCGCGCTTTGCGTAATCGGGCTCTTTCCCATGTCGGCCTTTGCTCTGGAGCCCGGCACGAAGGCAAGCTCCTGGATGGGCGATCAGTATCTTGCTTCTGACGGCGATACTTACTACCATCCCGCGCCCTGGTACAGCATGACCTACCATGAGGACGGCTCCACCTCGTATGTGACCCACGGCGGCGGAAGTCCGTACAATCACTACATGCTGACGGATTCATCCGGCGTGACCCATACCGTTTACTGTATCGAAAGCGGCATTGACTATGGCGCTTCGGATAACGCCTATACCGCGGCAAGCGGAAAGGACAGCAACTACTTCAAACGCATTCCCGCCTCCGCACAGCGAGGGATCGAGCTTGCCGCCCTTTACGGCTGGCAGCCCGGCGCTTCTCTCCCGATTTCCGGGATCAACGCGGACGACTGGAAGATGGCGACCCAGGTCATTATCTGGGAATACCAGCAGCAGCTTCGCACAGGTCCCGGAGGACGCCAGAACAACGGAAGCATTTATGCGGATCAGTTTTATAACGTGGTAAAGGGCCGCCCTGCCGAGGCTGCGTATAACTATATCTTGCAGCAGATTTCGCGCCATAGCGTGATCCCGTCCTTTACCGCCGCGTCTGCGGCAAACGCCCCTGTCCTGGAACTCAAATGGGACAGCGGCGCAAAAATCTATACGCTGACTGTAACGGACACCAACGGCCTGAACATCGACTTTGAAAGACTGTCCGGCAGCGGCGTATCCATCACCAGGAACGGAAGCAGCTATACCTTCACCAGCAAAAACATGATCGAAAACCCCGTGACCTTCACTTTCCGAAAGAATGTAAAGATCGCGGATCAAATGCTTATCTGGGGAAGACCCGGCTATCAGACCATGATGACCGGGGCGTCTGACCCTGTAACCTTCTCCGTCAAGATCAAGACCGAAACCTACGGCACGGCAAAGATCGTAAAGACCAGTGAGGACGGTATCGTTTCAGGTATCTCTTTCAACATCAAAGGAAGCGGCGTCGATCAGACGGTAAAGACCGACAACAGCGGCACGATCAGCCATAAGCTCCTTCCCGGTAGCTATACCGTAACGGAGCTGCCTTGCGACCGCTATGTAGCGCAAAAGCCCCAGACCGTCACCATTGAGAGCGGTCAGACTGCCACGGTCCATTTCAGCAATATTTTGAAGAAGTTCCGTGTAAAGGGATATAAGGTTGACGCGGAAACGGGCGACGCCCAGGGTGACGCGACCCTTGGCGGCGCGGTCTATGGTCTGTTTGACGGCGACAAGCTGGTTGACACCTACACCACCGGACCGGACGGCTCCTTTGAGACTCGCTACTATGTCTGCGGCGATAATTGGACGATCAGAGAGATCGACCCCAGCACCGGCTACCTTCTCAATGATACGGTTTACCCCGTAGGAGGCTCCGCAAAGCTCTATGAGCTGGAGCTGAATACCACCGAGAACACGCTGCCGGAAACCGTTAAGAAAGGCAATATCCAGCTTGTCAAGCATGTGGACGAGCCTGATCCCGACGTATCTGAGGACGAAAACGGCGACGGTGAGACCACCGGTATGGTGGAGCGCCCGGAAGCAGGCGCGGTCTTTGAGATCTATCTGAAACGCGCAGGCAGCTATGAAAACGCGAAAGAATCCGAGCGTGACCGTATCACCACCGACCAGGACGGCTTTGCCGCTTCAAAGGATCTGCCTTACGGCCGCTATACCGTTCACCAGGTATCCGGCGAGGAAGGTAAAGCGCTGGTGCCGGATTTCACCGTCTTTATCGCCGAGCACGGCAAGACCTACAGCTATATCCTCAATAACACGACGATTACGGCAAGGATCAAGGTGGAAAAGCGGGATGCCGAGACCGGAAACATCATTCCGATCCCCGGAACGGGCTTTCAGATCAAAGACCTTTCCACCGGCGAATTTGTCAAACAGGACATCTACTATCCGAACCCGGAGACGCTGGATACCTTCTATGTGTCTGACGAAGGCTGGCTTATGCTGCCGGAAGTTCTGGCGTATGGAAGCTACGAGCTTTACGAGGTGGCTGCGCCTTACGGCTATGTGCTCTCCGGCGAGGCGATCCCATTCACCGTTGACGGCAGCGAGACGGTCGTTACCGTGACCCAATACAACATGCCCCAAAAGGGACAGATCACGATATCTAAAACCGGCGAGGTATTCTTCTCCGTTCAGGAAAACGAAGGGCTGTATCAGCCGGTGTATGAGGTCAAGGGACTTCCCGGCGCGTCTTACGATCTGATTGCAGACGAGGATATTTATACCGGCGACGGCACCCTTCGCGTGGAAAAGGATACGGTTGTAGAAACCCTCACCACCGGAGACGATGGGATCGCGGAGAGCGGACTTCTCTATCTTGGAAAATACCGTCTGGAGGAACGCGAAGCTCCTTATGGCTGCGTGCTGAACGAAAAGCCGGAATATGTGGAGCTCTCCTATGCGGGCGAGACCGTTGAGGTCACGGAGAAGTCTATCGGCCTTTATGACGAGCGCCAAAAGGCGGGACTTGATCTGACAAAGGCTATGGAAAAAGACGAGCTGTTCAAAATCGGCGACGGCGAGGAATACAAGGATGTATCCTTCGGCCTCTATGCCGCAAAGGAACTTGTCGCTGTGGACGGCACGGTGATCCCGGAGCACGGGCTTTTGGAAGCCGTTTCCATCGTTCCGAACGAGGACGGAAACTTTACCGCTATCTTTGCAACAGACCTTCCTTTCGGAAGCTACTACATCAAGGAGCGCATCACCAACGCCGCGTATGTGATTTCGGATGCGGCATATCCTGTTGAGTTTGCCTATGCGGGACAGGATACGGCGGTCGTCGTGATCCATGTGAACGAAGGAAAGCCCATTGAAAACGACCTGCTGCGCGGCAAGGTCGAGGGTATCAAGTACGGTGAGGCGACGGATGGCAGCGAGCCAAAAGAGCTTGCCGGCGCCCTGATGGGTCTTTTCGGGCCGGACACGGAGAGCTTCACCAAAGATACAGCGATCATGACCTGCACGACGGGAGAAAACGGCGCATTTGCCTTTGAGAACATTCCGTATGGTCATTTCATTGTGGCGGAGTTCGAGGCTCCCGCGCTCTATACCGTAAGCCCGGAAAGACATCACGTGTACATCGGAACGGACGGTCAGGTGATCACGATCCGTGTGGACAACACCCTGATCCGAGGCAGTGTACAGGTCATCAAGACCGAGGCCGTGGCGGAGCCCTCTGCTGTGGAGAACACGAACGAAAACACCTTTATGCGTTTCCTTCCCGGCGCGGAGTTTGCGCTGTATGAGGATACCAACGGAAATAAGGAATTTGACAGCGAGGATAAGCAGCTCGGAAAGCTCTCCGAAACGGACAGCGGCTACCATACGGCGGAAAACCTTCTGGCAGGCGGTTATTTCATCAAGGAAAGCAAGGCCCCGAAGGGCTATATCCAGGATGAAAAAGCCTATTACTTTGCCATTGAAACGGACGGTCAGGTAGCCGTGATCGAGAACGGCGAAAAGGGCCGCGGCTTTACCAATGAAGCCTTTCGAGGAAACTTAAAGATCGTCAAGGATTCCAGCGACGGTCGAAAGGACGGCTTTGCCATCGAGGTTAAGAGTGCGGACGGAAGCTACTGCGAAACCTTCACTACACCAAAGGACGGCGTGATCGAGGTCAAGGGGCTGCGCGTCGGCGTCTATACCGTAACGGAAGTAGCCAACAGAGCAAGCCGCGACTACATCATCCCGGACGCCGCGACCGTGGAGATAAAGGCGGACGAAACGGCGACCGTACAGCTTTTCAATGAGAAGCCTGACGAGCCCACGCCGGAGAAGCCGACTACGCCCGGAAAGCCCGTACCGCAGACCGGCGACGATAACTTTATTTTTCTTTGGGGCGGGCTGCTGGCGGCTGCCGTGATCGGCGGCGTGGTCTTTGCGGTAATCCGTCTTAAAAAGAGCAAGGGCGGAAAGAACGCCAAGGCGGTAAACGCTGTTGTCATTCTGTTCTGTGTCGCCCTGGCTGTCGGAAGCGGCTGTAAGCTCATGCAGGAGATCGCGCAGTACAAAGACAGCGCCGCGGCCTATGATCAGCTTGCGGAGGCCGTAAAACTGCCGGAGACCAGACCCGAACCCTCGGAGGGCTCAGAAACGGAGGCGGATTCGGAGATCGAAATGGAAACACCGGAACCTTTGGTTGCGCTTCCTGTGGTGGACTTTGCCGCCCTTCGTGAGACGAACAGGGACATTATCGCCTGGCTCTATCAGGAGGATACGGCGATCAATTACCCCATCATGCAGACGGACAACAACGACTACTATCTGACCCATCTGTTTGACGGGACTTACAGCAAGGTCGGCGCAGTCTTTGCGGACTTTGAGAACAAGCCTGACTTTTCGGACCGCAATACCGTGATCTACGGTCATAACATGCGGGACGGCTCGATGCTTGCTTCTCTAAATGAGTATAAGGATCAGCTCTATTTCGGCGAGCACCCGGAGCTTTACCTTATCACACCGGAAGCAGGCTATATCGTGGAGATCTTCTCCGCTTTTTCTGCCAGCCCTTCGGAATCCGGCAGCGACACATCGCCCTGGCGTCTTGATTTTCAGGACGACGGCGCGTACAGCTCTTGGATCTCCGCTATGGTGGAGCGCTCGGTTATTGAGACCGGAACCACTGTTACAGGAAGCGACAAGGTGCTGACCCTGTCCACCTGCGCGCCGGGCGGTGAAACACGTTTTGTCGTAATGGGAAAGCTCACAAGGGTAAACAACTGAACAACAGCCATGGACGCGGGAGTAAAAAAGCTCCCGCGTCCTGCATTTACGGAGGAAAATCTATGGTAAATATCTTAATTCCTGTCAAGGGATATGTGCATTTATATCGGTCGCTTCTTCGCTTCTATGACATGCCGGAAAACGAGATCAAAGAAATGCTGTATCTTCTGAACACGGCAAACGTGGACTGCTACGGCTGCTATCACCCGGAAAGGCGTCTTATTGAGAGCGGGCCGGTTACGTTTTCTATGTGGCTTGACAACATGGACTGCCGCCCTTACCGGACGGAAGTGCAGCTTCATAAGGCGCTCATGTTCTTAAAACGCAGCGTGGAACGAGACATGATCATCACCTCCCAGCGGGAGGCTTTGCAGACGCTTCGCTGTATCCTTTCCAATATCGAGTACCGCTTCTATAAAGCCTATGGTATGGAGATCGAGGACAAGCGCACGGTCTATGAAGCCTGCGCCTATCACCTGATCCCGAAAGAGGACGAGCCGAGCGTTTGCATGATGCACGACTGGATCTATCTGCCGAGCGCGTAAACCGTCCCGAATAGTATATGTTTTTCGGGACAGCAAATCTGCTTTGTAGCGTGCTTGTCGTATAGTTTTGGATCATCTGGGGAAGCATATTCTGAGAAACCTATTGAAATTTTGTCCCGTTTTTGATATAATATTCGGGACATGGAGGTGAATGCGGTGGCAACCGGATATTCAAAACAAATTCAAGATCGTATCAACGGAGCAATCGACGGAGCGATATTTATCAATTCCGATTTCTCTGATATAGCTGATACGGAAACTGTTCGTCGAACCTTAAACCGATTAACCAAAACCAGAATACTAAGGCGTATTATAAACGGGATCTACGAAAAGCCCAAATACAGCAAGTTACTTGGCGAGTATGTGGCAGCCGATCCTGATGCGGTTGCGAAGGCTCTGGCCCGCAGCTATCATTGGACGATTGCGCCATGTGGAAACACAGCCCTAAATATGCTGGGGCTTTCAACGCAGGTTACGGCAGTTTGGTCATACATTAGTGATGGCCCTTACAGGAAATACGAGTGGAACGCCACGCGGCTTGAATTCAAGCATAGAACTAACAGAGAAATCACAGGGCTTTCCTATATGACTGCGCTTTTGATTCAAGCCCTGAAAACGCTTGGCAAAGAGAACATCACGCAGGATACTATTGAAACGCTGTCGAGTAAGCTATCGAATGAGGAAAAGACTGCGGCTATAAAAGAAGCGTCAGAAAGTACGGATTGGGTGTATCAATACATCAAGCAGATTTGTGAGGAGAAGGCAAAATGAAAACAGTAGCAAGATTATCGTCTGATGAACGACGAGAGCTTTTCAGAAATACGGCGGACAAGATGGGGCTTCGTGACGCAATCATCGAAAAAGACTTTTGGGTATGTTATACGCTGGATTATTTGTTTCACCGCTCCCCCTGGAAAGCGCACATCACATTCAAAGGCGGAACGAGCCTGTCGAAAGCATACGATCTGATCAACCGCTTTTCGGAGGACATTGACCTGATACTGGACTGGCGTTTGCTTGGTTACGGTTTGGACGAGCCGTGGGAAGCGCGTTCCAACACAAAGCAGGATGCGTTCAACAAAGAGGCGAACATTCGGGCAGAGGAATTCTTACGGGAAACGGTTTGCCCGACAATGAAAGCCAATTTGTCGAAGGAGCTTGGCTATGATGCAAGCGTCTACATAGACAAGAAGGACAGCCAAACGATTATATTTGCTTATCCGAACCTGTTTGAAAATGCTTCCACGCTGAAAGTGATTAGACTGGAAATCGGTGCGCTGGCCGCATGGACCCCCGCACACGATGCTCGTATAACACCGTATGCGGCGACATATTATCCGGCCGTATTCGAGCAAAAAGCGACGGAGGTGCTTACTGTCCTGCCGGAGCGTACTTTCTGGGAAAAGGCAACGATCCTGCACCACGAAGCAAATCGCCCGGAACACCTTCCAATGCCTAAGAGGTATTCAAGGCACTACTATGACCTTTATCGAATGGCGGAGACATCTGTAAAAGAGACAGCTTTTGAAAATCTGGAACTGCTGCAAAAGGTTGTCGAGTTCAAGATGAAGTTTTATCCGCGTGCATGGGCAAAATACCCGGAGGCAGTACCGGGAACGCTGAAACTTATTCCTCCGGCTTCCCGCTTATCGGGTTTATTGGAGGATTATCAGGAGATGCGCGATATGCTCTACGGAGAGATTCCGTCTTTTGAAACAGTCATTGAGCGGCTGTCTGCATTGGAAAAGGAAATCAATGCTCTGTAATGGGCGCTGTACAAAACTCACGCACTTCCTAAAACATGATTTAGTAAATCACGATTTAGGAAAAAATATGTTTTCAACCGGACCGGCTATTCAACCTGGATAGCCGGTCTTCTTTACCGCAAAAGGAGGTGCTACTATCACAAACAACGAACTGAATATCATCTTTGACGAACAGGTCAAACGCTGCGAAGCCGTTCTGCTTCACAAGGGCAAAGAATACGCCCCTGATGAAACGGACCGGCTTTCTTCTTTTAAGGCGGCTGCGACGCTGCTTCATTGCACGCAGCCGGAAGCTCTTTGCGGGATGCTGGCAAAGCATATCGTGTCTGTTTACGACATGTGCCTTGCCGGTTCCGAGCATTACGGTATGGACGCCTGGAACGAAAAGATCACAGACAGCATTAACTATCTCATTTTATTAAAAGCAATCGTAAAGGAGGAACAAAGCCATAGACAAAATTGAAGTGAAAATACTGAACTGTTCGGCCGTGAAGGAAGCTGAACAAAACATGGTCTTTGCGGCCAGGCTTACGCAGCGCGGCCACGGGATCAGGAGCATGGACGACCTGATGACTTTATATGAAAAGTCGTTCAGCGAAGGAACGCTTAAAGCCATAAGCGGTCTGCCGCACCCCGCCGTACAGAAATTCGCAGTTATTACCGTGGCGGTCGTTGGCGCGAGCAGACGCTTTCTGGCGCAGATCACCAGGCACCAAAACGAAGTGAAGTTTATGAGCGCGTCGCTGCAATACAGCGATTACAGCGGTCAGGCGGAGTTTGCCATGCCCTATGAGATCATGACAGCACCCGACAAGCTTAAAGACCTGTACCTTGAAAGCTGCCGGTCGGATCTGGACTGCTACGAAACGCTTTGCAAGGCAGGGATCGGGCATGATGCGGCGGGCTATGCCATCCCGCAGGGACTACGGAACGTGCTTCTGATTTCCGCAACGCCCTATCAGTGGAAGCACATGATCGGTCAGCGCACTTGCAGGAGAAATACCGACGAGACCAGGATCGTGCTTCTTAAAATCTGGCAGGAGCTATATGTTTTGAGCTCTGCGCTATTTGGCCCTTCACAGACCGGACCTTTCTGTCAGCGTGATAAATGTGCCGAGGGAAAAATGAGCTGCGGACAGCCGATAGAAAAAACGCTCGGCCCGGCTGAAATCCTGCAAGCTGATTATCCTGCGATTATGGTGGGAGGCGGTATATGAAGATCAAGCTGATTGACTTTGGCGTACCTGATGGCCATCGCCCTTACCGGGCGCACGATAACGACGCCGGGGCGGATGTATATATGCCCTATGACTGCACTTTGCAGCCCGGTGAGATCGCAAAGGTGCCGCTGGGATTCGGGATCGAGGTACCGGACGGATATGCGGGCTATGTGTTCCCAAGAAGCAGCATGGCGGTCAAAGGTCTTGTCTGCGAGCTGCCCCCTGTGGATTCCGGCTACCGGGGCGAGATCCACGCGATCATAAGCAATGTGAGCAATGAAGTTCACACTATACAAAAGGATACACGGATCGGTCAGCTTGTGATAACCCCGGTCGTAATCGCTGACTTTGTATCGGAGCGGGACAAGGCGCGCGGAACCGGCGCCTTTGGCAGTACGGGCGAATAAGGAGGACCAATGAACATACTGACACATTTTCTCTGCTTTGCGGCGGGCGCCGTTTCGGGTGTCGTTCTTATGTGCCTTTTGATTACGGCAAAGCAGGAAGATGAACGATTATCTCAAATGAAATGGAGGGATGAACAGTGAAACTTGTTATTGCGGAAAAGCCCTCCGTCGCCATGTCCCTGGCGGCGGTTTTGGGCGCAAAGGAAAAGAAAGACGGATATCTGGAGGGCGGCGGTTATCTTGTGAGCTGGTGCTTCGGGCACCTTCTGGAACTGGCGCAGCCGGACGCCTACGGCGAGCAGTACGGCAAGTGGCGCTATGAGGATCTTCCGATCCTGCCGGAGAGCTGGAAATATGATGTGCCGAAGGACAAGAAAAAGCAGCTTGATCTTCTCTGTCGGCTTATGAAGGACGAGCGCGTGAAAAGCGTCGTGTGCGCTACCGACGCCGGGCGCGAGGGCGAGCTGATCTTTCGCCTGGTATATAACCACGCGAAATGCAAGAAGCCTATGGAGCGGCTTTGGATTTCCAGTATGGAGGACGAAGCGATCCGGGAGGGCTTTGCGCATCTCCGTCCCGGCAAGGACTATGACCGGCTGTATGACGCGGCTCTTTGCCGCGCCGGTGCGGATTGGATCGTAGGGATCAATGCAACACGGCTCTTTTCCGTGCTTTACGGCGCGACGCTCAATGTGGGGCGCGTCATGTCCCCGACGCTGGCGCTTCTTGTAAAACGAGAGGCGGAAATCTCCGCGTTTGAGAGCAAGCCGTTTTATGTGCCGGAGATCGCCTGCGGCGGCTTCACGGCTTCCGGCGAAAAGACAGACGACAAGACCGCTGCGGAAGCCGTTCAAAAGGCTTGTGACGGACAAAACGCAATGGTAAAGTCGGTGGAGAAACAGACAAAGGCCATGCAGCCCCCGAAGCTCTACGACCTTACCACCTTGCAGCGAGAAGCAAACCGCCTGTGCGGATACACGGCGCAGCAGACCCTTGACTACCTGCAAGCCTTATACGAAAAGAAACTGGCGACATATCCGAGAACGGACAGCCAGTATCTTACCGAGGATATGCGAGGCACGGCAAAGGAGCTTATATCCTGGCTTTGCGGCAATATGCCTTTCGGCAAGGCTCATACAGGAGCCCCGGATCTGAAACGGGTGACGGACAATACAAAGGTCACGGATCACCACGCGATCATTCCAACGATGCAGATCATAAAGGCGGACCTTTCCGCTCTCCCTGCCGGAGAGCGCGACATACTCATGCTGATTGCCGCACGTCTGCTCTGCGCCACGGCGCAGGCGCATCAATTTGAGGCAGTCAAGGCGGCGCTGTCCTGCGCCGGTCACGACTTTACGGCAAAGGGCAAGACCGTTTTACAAACGGGCTGGAAAGAGATCGAAAGTCTTTTCAAAAGCGGGCTCAAACAGAAGGAAGAAAAGGACGACGAGGACGCGGCTTTGCCGGAGCTTACCGAAGGACAGGTCTTTGAAGGCGTTGCTGCTTCTGTCCGAGAAGGCAAGACTGCGCCGCCGAAGCACTATACGGAGGACACCCTGCTTTCAGCTATGGAAACGGCCGGAGCCGATGAAGCACCGGACGACGCCGAGCGTAAGGGTCTGGGAACGCCGGCTACCCGCGCGGCCACACTGGAAAAGCTGGTATCGACCGGCTTTGTGGAACGAAAGAAGAAACAGCTTATTCCGACAGAAAAAGGCGTTAATCTGATTACCGTACTGCCGGAGAAAATCAAATCGCCGCTGCTTACCGCGGAATGGGAGTCCATGCTGAAACAGGTGGAGCGCGGCGAGATTAGTGCGGACGCCTTCATGGGAGGTATTGCCGATATGACCGGCGAGCTTGTAAAAGCGCACACCGAGCCGGACAAGCGCTTTCTGACCCTGTTTCCGAGAAAGGATACCGAAAGCGAAGCCGTCGGCACCTGCCCCCGCTGCGGATCGGCGGTCCGAGAAAGGCAAAAGGGCTTCTTCTGCGAGAACAAGGATTGCAGCTTTGCCCTCTGGAAAGACAACCGGTTTTTCAGCAGCAAAAAGAAATCTGTCACAAAAACTATCGCTGCGGCGCTCTTAAAGGAGGGCCGCGTTTTCGTTTCCGGCCTTTACAGCGAAAAAACCGGCAAGACCTATGACGCGGTGGTGGTGCTGGATGATACCGGGGATAAGTATGTCAATTTCAAGCTGGAGTTTTCGGATAAGCGAGGGGGCAAGAAATGAGCCGCGGTATGTGTTTTTCTTACGGCGGCTTTCACTTTATTCCTGTGCGGCAATTTGAAAAGGACGAGGGCGATTTTTTTGCCCTCTCCAAGCGTCTTGCCATCGACCCGATCCTGGGGCTGTCAGCCGATGCCGAAAGACAAAAGCACCCGTATTCCCATAAAGATTTTTATGCCGCGACCGCAGATAAGACCTGTGATATATTCCGCTGTCTGGAAAACGGAAAGCTCTATGTGCCGGGAGACCGGGAGCTATTCATCTATCACGATCCGTATCCCGGAAAGAAAACGCGGCTTGAAATCAAAGACGGCCTTATGCTGATCGACACGGCGACGAAAGCATTTGACATACAGGAGATCGACAACCGGCGCTTTATGTACGAGCCAAAGACAGGCGTGCTGATTCTTGGTGAGCAATACGGGAAAGTCAAAGGACTTCCAGGAAGCCATGCCGAGGATATTGCAAAGGCTGGTATTACGATAGGCTACGACGATTATGTCCGGGGATGGGTCGGCACCGGCAAGGAGTACCCCAAGGGAGTGATCCATTTCGCTCCCAATGTGGACGAGAGGAACATCACCCTGTTTGACCGGGCCTTTGACGCGCTTGAAATGTTCCGGGAAAACGGAGCTGCGGCGGAAACCGTCGTGCGGGCTTTCGGCAAACACTGGGAGCAGCCCTTGTTTGCGATCCTAAACAGCATGCCGGAGCCGGAGCATAAGCCCTCTGTCAAGGAGCAGCTAAGACAAAAGCCGGAGCAAAATGCCCGGCCAAAACAAACATCTAAATCAAAGAAGAAGGAGGCGGAACTTTGAGTATAAAGCATATCACTACGGATGACCTTCGGCGCATGGACGACAAAGAAGGTCTTGTCATCATGGGCTGTGGAGGCGACCTTTCGGAATGGCTTGACGGGATCAACGATACGCTTGCAAAGGCTGAAATCCTGCAAAACGGGAGCCGCTTCAAAGAAGCCCAATCGTTCGAGTATAAGGGGCTTACCTGTATGCTTTTTCCCTTCGATGATGTGGATCTGAATATGGGAAAGCTGGCAATGTGGCGGCTGAATACCCATGAAGCCTATGGCGGCACATGGCTTTCCGATTTTGTTCCCAACTATCTGGGCGGGTATCTGGAAACGCAGGCTGCAGAGACGGAGAAGCCGGACTGTCCCCTGATCGGGCAGGACGGAAACGTCTTTAACCTGGTCGGCATTGCGGCCCGGACGCTGCGTCAGAGCGGGATGCCGGATCAGGCAAAGGAAATGACTTCCCGTGTGTTTTCATCCGGCAGCTACGATGAAGCCCTCTGTATCATTTCGGAGTATGTCAATATCACGGATGCAGAAAGCGCCAGAGAGCCGAAGCGGTCGGTACGGGATCAGATCAAAAATGCCAAGCTGCCGGAGGCGTCAGATAAGCCTAAACATAAAAATCAACCGGAACGGTAAAGGAGGTGCCTACATGGAACAAAAGACTTATGGCGTGTGGGCGGTGCGCGGCTCTGGCTCTGTCTTTGGAGCTGCACAGGACTGGTGTAAGGAGAACGGAAAGCCCCTTGAATTTGACTCAGAGGATGCGGCAAAAGCATACGCTGCAGAACTGAACGGAAAAGCGACCGCCAATGTTCACTACTATGTCAAAGAAAAAGAGCCGGAACCCGGCGCAATCAGGAAAACGGAAACGGCGGCGGATCTGGATGCGCGAGCACATGATGATTTCACGCCCCGTGACCCGGCTGCGGAAAAGCTGAACGAGATCCCTGGCAGACAGCTCACCCCGGACGGGAAAGCTCCCATGCCCGACAGACCGGCGCATTTGCCGGAGAACTATCTGCTGAACGCGGAGCTTCACAAGGAGGCGCAGACCGGCAACTACAATATGCTGGACGGGCGGCTGGACAACCTGGCGCCCGAAAAGCCGGATCTGACAGACGGCCAGACCCATGACGAGCTTATGGAGCTGGCGCCGGAAACGCTGGCGGATGAAAAAGAATCTGTCTTGGATAGGCTGAAAGCGGAGCTCCCGGAGCATGAAGCAAGGCGCCTTGTCCCCGGCAGTCCCGAAAGGGAGCGATAATATGATCCTGAATAAATTTGAGGATGCAGACATACTGGATTCGTTAAGGCAGATTATGGAGCTTCATACGAAGCACTACAAAGAGGATTTCGACCTGGACGTAAAAATCATACAGAGAATGGCTACATCGGAAAACGCGGAGGATCACCGCCTGGTGTGGCTGTCCCGGCCGAACGGCACCCACTGCTTGCGTGAGCGGGATATATATCTGCAAGACAGTCACGAAAACAAGGTCTTTTGTTTTTATCATGATCAGACAAAAGACCCGGTGCTTGCCTATGCGCTCACATTAAAAGACAGAACCGGCCCAACGGTAATGGGAGACATTTATCAGCTTGATTATCATACGGAAGTGGAGCGGGTAAAGCTCCTGACCTGCCCGATCCATAGGGCTGCGCTGACCTTTGCGGACGGTGCGGAGTTTTCCGTGCCATACGAAACCTACCGGGGCTATGTCAATGAGCTTTCCGTCAAACACGGAGAACTGAAAGCAATCGGATATGAACCTGAAAGTGAGGCGGAGCTGTCTGCTATCCTGTCGCGGCATAGGTACCGGAGATCTTTCCAGGCGAACAAGGGCGATATTGAGAAGCATATCGGTGATCTGAAAAAAACGTCGGTACGCGGGAAGCTGCAAGAAGCCAAAGATACTGTTGCTCCGCCCTCTGAAAAGCATGTGCGCAAGGGAGAACCTTCGTTATGAGAAAAGAGCCCCGATCTGTGCAGCTTCATTTCGTTGTATCCGAGCCGGAGGCGGAGCTGATAAAGGAGCGCATGGCGGAGCTTGGGATCACAAATCTGTCCGCATATCTGCGAAAAATGGCGGTGGATGGCTATATCGTTCATCTGGATATGAGCGAGATCCGGGAAATGACACGGCTCCTTCGTATCTGCTCCAATAACCTCAATCAGTATGCAAAGCGGGCACACGAGAGCGGGAATGTCTATGCGGCGGATATAGACGATCTGCGCACAAGACTTGATGAGCTATGGGATGCGGCAGATGGACTCCTGCGAGGATTTGCAAATATCCCGTAAATCTCCCTTCTGCCCCGCTGACTTTTCATTTCCGGCACGGTAGAATGTGATTGAAAGAAATATGCAAAGGAGGTCTTGGCTATATGCGTTTACTTCTGAAACTGTTATTCCTTCCGCTGATCCTGGTCACCTGGATCGTATATGCGTTATGCAGGCTGTTTGTTCTTGCCTCCGGCGCTGTGCTGGGAATTCTGGCCGGTCTTGTGTTCATAGCGTCAATCGTTTTATTTTTCAAGGCCGGCGTCATTGCAGGGCTGTCATGGCTGGCGATTGCGTTTTTGATAAGCCCCTATGGTCTGCCGATGGCGGCCGCGTGGCTGACGGGAAAGATCGGCGGACTGAACTATGCGCTGCGGGACTTTCTCGCAAGCTGACAAACAAAACCGATTTCGAGCGGGGCGTTTCGGCGTCCCGCTCATTTTATCTATTTCCGAAAATGCACAAAACCAGTGCTGTGGCGCTTGCTTCGTGCAGAATTAAAAATACTTTGTTTACGAGGGGGTGATCCTGATAGCAACCACACGGCTTATGCCGCTTCATATCGGAAAAGGGCGGGATGTATCGACCGCTATTTCCGACATCATAGACTATGTGGAGAATCCGCAAAAGACGGATAACGGGCGGCTGATCTACGGCCATGAATGCGATACCCGTACCGCCGATGCGGAATTTCTTTTATCCAAACGCCAGTATATCAATCTCACCGGCAGGCAGCGCGGCGCAGACGATGTGATTGCCTATCACCTTCGTCAATCTTTTAGCCCCGGAGAGATCACGCCGGAAAAGTCAAACGAGATCGGCCGGGAGCTTGCCCTGAAACTGACAAAGGGCAACAACGCCTTTATCGTCTGCACGCACATAGACAAGCACCACATCCATAACCATATCATTATCAATTCCGTGGATCTTGACTGCACCCGGAAATTCAGAAACTTTTGGGGATCGACCTGGGCGATCCGGCGAATGAACGACAAGCTCTGTTTGGAGCATGGGCTGTCAATCGTCGAAAAACCGAAACCCAGCCGCGGTCACTATGGCACATGGCTGGGCGACGAAAAACAGCCCTCTTATCAGGAACAGCTTCGCCGGATCATCGACGCGGTGCTGGAAGAACGGCCGAAGGACTTCTCTGACTTTCTGGAAAAGCTCAAAGGCTGCGGGGTCGAGGTCAATGCCGAGCGGAAGAACCTGCGGCTGAAACTTCCGGGACAGGCGCGCTTCACCCGCTGCAACACCCTGAAAGGCGACTACACGGAACAGGCCATCAAGGAGCGGATCAAAGGCACAAGAACCGTAATGCCAAAGCGCGCCGGGCGGAAGCAAATGCCGCCAAAAATCGGTTTGCTGGTGGATATAGACGCGGCGATCCGAGCGGGCAAAGGCCCCGGCTATGAGCGCTGGGCAAAGGTCTTTAACCTGAAACAGCTCTCTCAGGCTGTCCTTTATCTCAAAGAGCACGGCGACATGAGCTATGCGGAATTGAAGGAACGCTCGGCGGCGGCCACAACAAAATTCAATGAGCTCTCCGCGGAGATAAAGGATCTGGAAACGCAGATGACCGCAAACGGCGAGCTGCAAAAACAGATCGTAAACTACGCCAAGACGCGGGCGGTCTATGTGGATTATCGCAAGGCCGGGTACAGCAAAAAATTCAAAGAAGCGCACGAGGCGGACATACTGATCCATCAGGCGGCGAAGAAATACTTTGACGAGCTTGGAATAAAAAAGCTGCCGTCCGTGAAATCACTCCGGGAGGAATACGCCGGACTGCTTGCGCAAAAGAGGACGGCCTATGCCGCCTACAAGCAGGCGCGTGAGGACATGAAAGAGCTCTATAATGTCAAATCTAACGTGGAGCACCTTCTTGAAATCGACGAGCGGGGGCAGACCCCCGGCCGGGAAAAAGCGCGGCAGTAGCTTTTATCCGCTTGCGGTATTCAGCGTTCTTTGAACGCGCAGCCGTCACTGAAGGTGGCGATCTTAAGGGGTTTGGGGAAATGTCACCAACAAGCATTTTGCGAGGACAGGCCATCGGGCCGCCTCGCAAAATTCGCAAACTTGTACAAGTTTGCATTGCTTGCCAACTGTATCGCGAATATGAATCGCGAATATGAATGACGGTGACGGCTTTTATAAATTTGCTTATGGTTCCCGTTATTCAAATTTGAAGCATTTTCCCGAAACGCCTTGAAAATCAAAGAAATTGGAGTATAATATAATTGTATTTGTTGCTCTGTGGGAACGAAACGTAATGTATTGCTTATGGCAGGAAAGAAGATGTACAAGAATGGAGACTTTTACCCTTACCCCACGAACTCTGTACATGGAGAAGATTTTCCGTGTTTTGAACAATGACAATATAACGATTGTCGCCGGTGTGCGACGTGCTGGAAAGAGTTGTATTGCAAAGCAATTAGAGGGTGAACTGCGCAAAAGATACACTAACGGCGAACAAATAGTACGATATAATTTTGAAACGGTCAATGCTAAGCGTCTCACGGGGGACGATCTGATTGAAGGGTTCAATCGCGACTATATCTCGGATAAGCAAAATTTTATTCTGCTTGATGAGTTGACACATATAGATGATTGGGAGAAGGCTATCAACTATTTTTGCGAATATGCCAATTGTAAGATTATATTGTTTTCTTCCAATCGACGTATTATCTCCAGTGATCTTCGTGCAGTACGAGATGGAAAATTTGATCTTATTCATGCTCTGCCCCTGTCTTTGCCGGAATTCATGATTTTTCAGGGCTTCCAGGAGACCACGCCGGAAAAGACGCCTTTACTGGAAAAACGTTACTGTCGGTTTGACGAGCGCTCCTATACATTAGAGGAAATCTACAAGTGCTATATTACTTACGGCGGTCTTCCTATTATGAAGCCGGAGTATATGGATATCGAAAGGGCAAGGACCGTCACGGATGGTTCATACGGTGCTATCGTTACTAGGGATATTTTGGAGTTGGGCAGCACAAGAGAGAGTAGTGCGGTCACTGATCCCCTCTTATTGCGTAGCGTTATTTCTATCATGGCAGATAGTATTGGTGACAGCATCTCCGCAACATGGATTGGCAAACAAACGGCGAACTATTTGAAGCGTCCTTCCTCTACCAAAACCATAGAGAGTTATATACGAGCTCTCTTGAATGCACAGTTGTTTTATATTGCTGAGCCTTTTGATATACGTTTGGGACAGGTTACGAAAGCGCCGGCAAAATACTATGTCGTAGATGCCGCTCTGCACAATTACATGACTGGCATCCGTGCAGAAGACGAGAATCGAATGTTAGAAAACAAAGTGTTTTTCGAGCTGTTGCGTCATGATTATTATGTCTACACAGGCAGACTTGGTAAAGAAAAGGTTTCCTTCATGGCCCAAAGAGAAAAGGAAAAAGTGTATGTACAGGTGGCGGCGAATCCCGGCGATGAAAATATGGACGCGCTGGTGAATACTCTCCGTAAGATCCGTGACAACCATCCCAAACTTATTATTTCCTTCGGTCATGAAACACAACGCACAGACGACGGACTTCTGATTTTGAATGCGCTTGACTTCCTGATGGGGTATTCTTGGAGTCCAAGAGCTAAATAGAATAAGCATTACGTCTTTTAGACCTTCGGTATACACCGGAGGTCTTTTTGTTGTAGTGCGCCCGGCGGCGCACGTTTCTAACCGGTGAAAGTCCGGAATCCACCCGGTAGTGGGAAGGATATAGCCGAAGGCAAGGGTGTCCATTGTGAAATGGAATCTGAAGGAAGCCGGATTCGGGGAACATACTAACCCGAGGGCAAACCTCTGGCCTGACGAACAGGAAGCTCATATAAGGTTTCAGTTGAGGGTAAGACTGCTACTCAAGCCGAAGCCCGATAACTACACGGAATCAGCTGGAATAAATGAGACAGGTAGGTGGAGGGAAAGAAACGTGTGGTACCCGGGGAGATCTGTGCGACACGTCCCGAAAGGGATAACCGCCGCCCAAAGCGGCGCTGAACGCGCAGAAGTCAGCAGAGGCCATAGTAGGAGAAATCCGAAGGGCTGAATCAACAGGAGTTCCAAGTACGACCCGGAAAGGAGGGAAGGGCACATGGATACAGAAAACGCTGGAAACGGCGGCTGCTCACAGAGGAATAGTGCGGAACACGAAAAGTATGTGAGAGCGCATCGCTCTTTCAACCGGATATGGAAGGAAAGGGACAGTGCAGAGCCGGACATTCTCGGAAGAATACTGAATAAGGATAACCTTAACAGAGCCTATAAGAGAGTGAAGGCAAACAAGGGAGCGCCCGGAATTGATGGGATGACCATAGAGGACGCGCTTTCATGGCTAAAGGAGAACCAACACGAACTTATAGAGAAAATACGGAGCGGTCATTACACTCCATCACCTGTGAGGCGCAAGGAAATCCCGAAGTCGGACGGCGGAGTGCGAAAACTTGGCATTCCGACGGTAACCGACCGCATCATCCAGCAGGCAATTGCCCAGCAGCTGATGCCCATCTATGAGCCGCTGTTTTCGGACGGAAGCTACGGCTACCGGCCGGGAAGAAGCGCAAAAGATGCCATTTGCAAGATAAAGGAATACGCGGAGCAGGGGTATACGAAAGCAGTAGTTCTCGACCTGTCCAAATATTTCGACACGATCAATCATGTGAAACTGCTCAATCTTCTGAGACAGAATGTCAAAGACGAGAGAGTTATACAACTGGTCAAGCGATATTTGAAGAGTGGCGTGATGGAAAACGGTGTTGTGATTCCGACAGAAGAAGGTTCACCGCAGGGAGGAAATCTGTCCCCGCTGTTGGCAAATGTCTATCTGAACGAGTTTGACCAGGAGTTCAGCAGGAGAGGCGTACCATGTATCCGCTATGCGGACGATATAGTCCTGCTGGCAAAGAGCGAACGTGCGTCACAAAGGCTGCTGGAATCCAGCACGAAGTATCTCGAGGACACCATGAAACTGAAGGTGAACCGGGAGAAAAGCAGAACGGTCAGCGTGTTTGCAGTCCGAAATTTTAAATACCTTGGCTTCTGCTTCGGGAAGGGGAAGAATGGTGTATTCATACGAGTACATCAGAAGTCCTTCAAGAAGTTCAAGGATAAGCTTCGGAAGCTCACTTCCCGGAGCAGGTGCGGCAGTATAGCAGCGGCCATGAAGCGGATAGAGGTATCTGCCCGTGGCTGGCTCAACTACTACGGCATCGCGGATATGAAGAACAACATCGAAGTGCTGAACGGCTGGCTATACAGGCGGATACGTATGTGTATATGGAAGCAGTGGAAACTGCCAAGGACGCGTATGAGGAAGCTTGTAGGATTGGGAGTTGCGGAGCATTACGCGGCTACGATTGCTTATGATCGCAAAGGCTATTGGTTTAACGCTGGTAATAAGGCAGTGAACTGGGCCTTGAACAAGGAACGACTGATACACTGGGGCTTTTATGATCTGGCCACAGCATATCAGTCTGTGCACATCAACTGTTGAAACCGCCGTGTACCGAACGGTACGCACGGTGGTGTGAGAGGACGGCGGCCAATCACCGCCTCCTACTCGATTGACGGGCATGCCGTCAATCTGTGGTGAAAGTCCACAAGGGGCATAGTTGCCGACGAACCCCATATCGACTCCCAAGACTCAGGTCGCGAAGCTTGGGCGAGAAGAGGGAATAGTGAAATCGTAGCCTGACGAACAGAAACCTAATACAGAGGCGCGCACGGCGGATAAGCGGGCAGTAAAGTCGCGAAGTCCAAAAGGCAACCATAACCCGTACGTGTAAATTAGGTAGGTAGACAAGGAAAGAATGACGACTTATCCTGTGAGGTCTCACGAATGGAGCAATCCTCAGTAACTGAATACGAACCGTGAGAAGTCGGCCAAGGTCATAGTAGCGACATAGTAGTGATGAAACTCTTGTAATGGGAGTGGAGCGAAGGAACGAACAATCCAATAGTCAAATGAAACTGGGTGTCTAAGCAGTCTGCAGGGTTTGGCGACCACTACCAAGCGGTAGTGAAAACCATGGGACTGCACCTTATCAGCAAAAAATCCTCGCAAAGCGAGGGCGTCTAAGTTGTTTAGATTATTATTTGGGTTGAACCGCCGTATGCCGAACGGCACGTACGGTGGTGTGAAAGGTGCTACTCGTTAGCCCCTATTTGATTCTCGTCGCTCACATCGAACAAAATCCGACTTCACTTCGAACAAAAGAAAATCAAAATCATTTCCTCAAGTTCAAAATTACATCAAAAAATTTCTTGAAATGTATTGAAATTCAATAGAGCATATGCTATAATAACTTGTACTTGTTTCTTGAAAGACACAATTTCAAATATTAGAGGAGCGTTTTTAAGTGAAATCTCTAAAATATTTTAGACAATATAAGATAAAGGACTTGACAATGATATATAAGTTGCCAGAAAATCTTGACAGACAGACAGACAGACAGACAGACAGACAGACAGACAGACAGACAGACAGAC
>ERZ780149.1160-NODE-1160-length-30209-cov-3.806626_pt1 | contig 30209 bp, 26 predicted proteins | sample MGYA00511367_ERZ780149 | MGnify/ENA primary metagenome ERZ780149 (study PRJEB29588, sample SAMEA2153852) | human gut metagenome | biome: human gut; feature: human-associated habitat; material: faeces | place: Denmark | collected 2008/2010 ... | reverse complement strand
TTGTAATATATTTGCTACAAAAACTGCATATGTATCATCATTATCATTTTCTTGAATTTCTCTCATTAAATGTCTAGATACAGGTTCCATTTCATTTTTCCTTTGAGATGTTGATTCCGTTAATGTTGCTTCCAATAAAACTTTATGCTCTGGATATTCCTCGTTTCTATTATATTCATACACAATATCAGCAGTTCCTCCTGCAGCATGAGTCTTTGGTAATAAATTTGCATCCAAACTTAGTTTCATATATTCTAAAATATTACCGCTTCTATTACTAAATCTATACCATTATCTAATGCTATTTTAGTTTTATCCCATTTATTTAATAATGAAATATCTCCCCTTTGGGTAAATGAAGAAGATACCACTGATATTATTGTACTATCTGGATATCTTTTTTTTATTTCTTGTAAAATGTTTTTTCTTGATAATTTTCTTTCAAAATAATTATATGCATTTAATATTCTCTTTTCTTCATCTGTATTTGGTAAGATATTTTCATTCTGTTCTCGTTTTTGTATTCTCATTTAAAAATATGGTTTAGGAGTCTCTGTTTCCAACTTAGCATACTCGACACCATCAGCATCTTCACCCATTATATATGAATATACTTTATTTGCTAAAGTTTCTTCTTTTTCCATAAGAAATAATTTTCTTATGACAGAAAATGCAATAGTTATTGTCATCAATCTTTGTTGACCATCAACGACCTGTCTCTTTATATTCATATTATCATCGTCATCACCTACTAAAACCAACGTTCCAATAAAATATTCATTAGGATATAATTTACCATTATGCACTGTAAAACAGTCTAACAAATCATCCCACAATTCCTGTAATTCATCATTTTCCCATGAATATTCACGCTGAAATCTAGGAATTACATATTTTCTTTTAAGATCTAAAGTATCTGCTATCGTTCTTGGTACTGCTTTAAATTCCATCCTTTTTCCCTCACACTAACTTTCTTTTTATTACCCCATTCTCCATATCATCAATACTATACATAGTATCCAGTACTTCGAATGTCTCCCTCAAATTACCTCTTGCACTCTTCCAGCCAATGCCATCCGTAAACCATACAAATGTAAAGCCATCGATTGTATCTGCCTCTTGTGAAAGCATTTTATAACTTCTTGCCGTTTCATTTAGTTTAGAACCTCCACTCGCATAGAAGTTTGTTTCAATTGCATAAATCATCTCATCTGTCTTGATTACAAAATCAAATCGTTTAGCAGCCTTACCCTGATTGGAAAGTGCAGACAAATCAATATTCCATTTTTCTTCAATATTCTTAAGATACATTTCCTTAAAATAATTTACATTCTTCTCAAAGCCTGCTGCCACAATATACTTTTCAACCAAAGCTTCCATCTGGTGGCCTCCACGATTCTTGCGCCCATTAGAGTCCAATCCGGTTTCAATACCCAAAGCATAATCCACAAGATTGTTTACCAAATGATTGGCAATCATATCAAATAATCCGGTCTTATGCATGAATACTCGGTATTGCTCTACACCATAATTCATCTTTTTGAAATTATATAGGAACGCCCCCTCTTCATCCTGTGCATAAATCTCATTACCTCTCACTGCAAGAAGTAGCGGAATGCATTTTAAAGTTTCCGGATACTTTGTCACTATCTTTTCAAACTCTTCTTCGATATTTTTAGAGCCAATCAACGAATTCAAGATATTTAATTCTACCTTGATTTCTTCCACATTTCTTACCACTTTTTCAAAATCAATATAGTAATTATAGCTTGATATACTCGGTCTGAATTTACTCAGCCACTCATCAAAATCTCTCTCTGCCATCTGCCACCTTCTCCAATCTTTTTTTCGATATCTCCAAGTATTCTTGGCATATATCTATTCCAATAAACTTCCGTCCAAATCGTACAGCCTCCACCCCAGTAGTTCCAGAACCACAGAAAGGGTCCAATATAACCTGTCCTTCCTCCGTAGATGCCAGCACAATTTTTTCCAGCAAGTATTCTGGCTTTTGTGTAGGATGCTTGCCTTCTTTTTTTTCCGAAGGTTTTGTCAGCGAACCTGTCCACACATCCTTCATCTGTTTTCCGCCATTCATTTCCTTCATTTTCTGATAATTAAAAAAATGCCGAGACTTCTTATCATTCTTCCTTGCCCATAAAATGGTTTCGGTTGAATGTGTGAAGCATCGACACGCCAAGTTTGGTGGCGGATTCGTTTTCTGCCAAGTTATGTTGTTAATTATCTTAAAGCCCTCCTGCTCCAACGCCATACCAATCGAGTAAATATTATGCAGCGTCCCGGATATCCAAATTGTTCCATTCGGCTTTAGTACTTTCTTACATAACCTAATCCACTTTCTGTTAAACTTATGTTTTTCTTCGACACTAGTCCCACTTTCCGAAAGTTTATCCCATGAGCCTTTATTTACGGAAACCATCTTTCCACCTTGACAGGTAATGCCATCATTGCTTAAAAAATAAGGCGGATCTGCAAATATCATATCAACAGATTCTGGTTCCATTTTTGTTAGAATTTTAAAAGAATCTCCCAATACCAATTGTGATTCTTCCGTCTCGAAATATAATGGCACTTTTTTAATAAATAAGCTCTCCATTATCTCGACTCCTTAATAATTGCATATAATTATTTCTTCACCAACTCGCTTAGATGCATCTGAATTAATCATACGCTTTACACTTACAACATCCCTTCTGTATCCTTTTCCACTATACAACTCATTTATCAATTCAGTATTATGATTTGTGAGCATACAGTAGCATCCTCTGTTTGTCAATTTGTCAAATAGATTTGACAATCGCCTATGACTTTCAATGTCAAATCCTTCTTTTGTATATGACTCAAAAGAAGTGGGATTCAATGGCGCATAAGGGCTGTCGATAAAAACAAAATCTCCTTGCCCTGCTCCTTCACAAGCTTCCTCAAAGTCTCCATCCATAATCGTAATTCCTTGAAGATATCTGGAAACCTCCATGATAATACTTTCATCTACGGAAGTTCTACGACTATTATTATATGGAACATTAAATAAACCCTTGCCATTTACACGATACAGTCCGTTAAAGCAGTGTTTATTAATAAATACAAACAACGCAGCCAACTCCACATCATACTCTGCTTTCATCAATTTATCATTGTAATGTTCTCTAAGTGAATAATAATATTTCTTACCGTCTTCCCACATAGCTTCATCAAGTTGCTTTACTGCCGCCAAAAATGCCTCTGGTGCATTACATATTTGCCTATATGCATTTATTAACGCCTTATTAATATCATTTATCAAAGCATTTGTCGGCAACAACTCAAAAATCACTGCTCCACCACCTACAAACGGTTCAAAATAACTATTATATTTTTCAGGCATTCTCTCCTTTATCTGTGGAAGCAGCTGACGCTTTCCGCCAGCCCATTTCACAAATGGAGCAACACTTGAATTACTCATCTTAGTTCCTCTTCTCCAAATACCTTTAAAGGCAAATTTTATATTTCCATTATACTTGCTTATTTCAAAAAAAACAACTACTACATTGTTTTTTTGTTAATTTTTGTGAATCAAACTACTTTTGAAACACAAATACATACTCGTGAGCTAACAGAAGAAAACCATTATTCTTCCTCTTCCAATAATCTGTAAAACGGCAATTATGTTGCTCTTTAATAATAATTTCCTGATTTGTGAATCCTGCTTGCAAAAAGCACTCCATCAATCGGAACCCTAATGGGATGACTTTTCCGTGTTTTCTCACATCCCCTATCATCACAGCACACATTTTGCCTTTTTTTAATATGCGAAAAAGTTCCTCAGCCACCTTGTTTATTTCAGTCAAAAAATCGTCCACTTCAAGCAGCGAAATATCTCCTTCTATTCCATTACTATATCTAATAATATTGGCATATGGCGGATGTGTACATATTAAATCAATACTATTATCTTTAATAAAATGTAAATTTGCAGCATTCCCATTGCATGTATAAACTTTTGAACTCGTGTCACATTGGAATTGTAAATTCGCATCAGAAATTGAAACAGATTGCGGGTTGATGTCAACACCTACCGCATTACGATTCAGTAGTTTTGCCTCCACTAAGGTTGTTCCACTACCCATAAATGAATCCAATACCCAATCACCAGGGTTAGAATAACGAAGTATCAGATTTCTTGGCACATATGGCGACCAATTTCCACGATATTTTCCTGTATGGGTTGCCCAGTTACCTCTGTCGGGAAATGACCAAATTGTCGTTGATTCAAGTTTAAAATTGTTGGGTTGTAATCTTATAAGTCATACCTCCTTTGTATTTTGATTTGTCTATTGTAACTCAATTCCGAAATAAAATCTACCACTTTTCCCTTTCACTATAAGTGAATTTCAAAAGAACTGATTTCATGTAATAATATTCACAAATAGTGAAAGAGGTAACGATATGCATTTTAGTAATGATACTGACCTATATCGTGTTATAGGTGCAAATATAAAATATTACAGAGAACAAGCAAATTTGACGCAAGTACAACTTGCCGAACAGGCTAAAATCAGCACCAGCTATCTCTCCAAAATCGAAGCTGCTGGATGCAATAAGAGTCTATCTATTTCGGTGCTTAATCAGATTGCAAATGTACTTGGTGTTGAGATTAACGAATTTTTTAATTAAGGAGGTATAGCATATGTCAAGAACCCCAAATACCCATGGTGGCGGAGCCCGCACAAACAAAAACGGCTTGCACTTTGAACAAACCACATCTTTAGATAATGCATTATGTAATGCTGGCTACAAGGTTACTAATTATGAGGTATATCGAGGCTCCCAAAAAATCGGTATGTCTGTTCCTCAGAAAAAATTATATACCTATTTTCTTAATCCACATGGCATCCAGTACGCTGACTATAATTCCAAAGAATGGCGACCAGACGAAGCCTTTATTAATTTCGAAAACAACACCGTCTATATCATAGAAAAAAAATTCCAAAATTGCGCCGGTTCCGTCGATGAAAAATTGCCTGGTTGTCATTTCAAAAAACTTGAATACCAAAAACTATTTAATCCATTAGATTTTAAAGTAGAATTTATTTATCTGTTTAATGATTGGTTTTTAGACAAACGATATCGTGATACGCTAGACTACATAAAAAGTATGGGATGCCATTACTTTTATAACGAAATCCCTTTAGCCTTTCTTGGATTATAGTTGCCTTATATTAATATAAATTTTTGTTATCGTCCAACCTCCTTAAATTTATCCAATATATTCTCCTGATAACTGGCAACACCATACTCTTTCATGAGGTTAGCCACGGGAAGTAATTCTTCATCTTTAATTCTTTCTAATATTTTTTTTCGTTTATCAGAAATATATTCTTGAGAAATGCCTTTTCTATAATCCTCTAATTTCATATGCCAATAAACAAAATTTCCTCTGTAATATTGCCGCAGTTTTTGTGCAATCAAGAGTCCCTCCGGATCCAAATCTCCGGAATAATAGATTTTGACATTTGATTTAGCAAGCAAGTCAAGCACAAGAATACTGGCAAGCCTTGGCTGCCCATTCATGCACATACACGATTTTTCTTTGCAAATAGCAGCAAACACGGATGGATTTTCCACTACATAAATTTCGTTATCAATACACTCAATGGATTCCCACTCCGATATTATGTTTAATGGAACTTGCACCATGTTTTTCTCTGAGAAAAATCCCAACATTCCCTGATGTTCACTTCTATCTTTTTTCATTGCCCTGACCTGATAAAGAATTGCATAATTTGAAATATCATCGATCAGGATACCGGCAAGCAGATAACTTTTCTGCCTTTTGTAAGCAGGAAACAAGTCAGATGATTCAACTACTAATCCTCTTTGCTCCAAACTAATTAAAATCACCTGATATAAAATATTTCCTTCTGTTGTTCCCATATCAAACGCATGTGGATTCCCGGATATCTCTGCTGCAAAAACCGGCAAATATATTTTTTGATTTTTCCGGTATGGCAAAGCATTATATACTTTTGCACAAAGCCATAAAAGCCGGTTCCATTGCTGCAAGTTGTTTTTCTCATATGATTTCAAAATCGCGTTAAACAGTGCAAAACATTTAACCGCAGGCGTTTTGGCAAACTGTGCCAAGAAATCTTCTTCAATCAGCTTTTTCTTTTGCTCTTTTTGTTTCACTTCCTCAGTTTTTCCTAGAAGTGTTTTCCCAAAAAAAGCAGTTAAAATTTCTTCTGGTGTAACCAAACTATATTTACTGTTTTTTAGTGCTTTTTCGAACTTTTCTGAGGAAATCGTCACGCTTTTTTTACCATGAAAACTTTCTGCAAAAAAACCTTCTAATTCTTCAATTTCAGAACAAGACAAATTTTTAAGCGTAATCCTGCCGGAAAATTTCCCGTAAGAATAATATTTTTTTTCAAAGCCCAAAAAGAGCCTTTTCCATACCGCATTTTGTTTAAAATACAAAACACACTCATTTAGTATGTTGTTATCATTTTTCTGATTTCTCAATTTCAATTCCTCTTTGCTCTACTTTCTCTTCATCATCCAGCAATTCTTTACCCTTTCCATTCCATAAGTATGGCATTACAGTTACAAATTTTGCATTTTCCGGGCGAATCAGCTGATAAATAGCCAATGCATCCAATGTATCACAGTCGCCCCACAGTACTTGTGAATTAATAATAAAATCAAATTGAAACTGTGTCATAAGACGGAACATATCGCGGATATTTCTATTATCTACACCTGCAAATGCCTCGTCCAAAGAAATGAGCCTTGGTGCGTCATCCCTGCCACCTTGGTATTTTGCGACAACTGCTGAAAAAAGCGGCACATACATTGACATCGCTTTTTCACCACCACTGAATGTACCGAACACACTATTGGTAAGTTCTTTTTGCCGTTCCCCACTTTTTTGTGAAAACAGCTGAAATTCAAACCATTTTCGATAATCCAGCGTTTCTTTCATAATCTGATAAAATGAAATCATCCCCGCACTATCTCGTGCATTGCGTCTGGCTTCCTCAACTTTTGAGCGGAAATGAGCCGATAATCTTGCTGCTTCCCCTTCACTCATTAAACGATAGTCTTTCTTTAAAAGTTCAACTAATTCTCTTGTATCCAGCTGTTCTTCCTTTTCTGCTGTTTTGCTTCTCCACCTGAGACTTAATTTTAAGCCACTTGATGTATCCATACCGTTCATAAGTACATTCATTTTCTTCACCCAGGCATTGGAAGCATTTATTTTGCCTCTGATTTTACGGCTAACCGTATTTGCCAGAATATCCTCAAACAACTCACGATCACCATCCTTAATCAGGCTTTCTAATTCACTAATATCCTCATCTAAATACAAAAGCAAACTTGAAAAAGAAACCTTTACCCCCTGATACCGTGCGGTGATATCCAGACGTTTGGCTAAATACTCATCCGGCTTCTGCTCCCCATCGGATTCAGCAAATAACTCGTTTTGTGTCAATTGATACTCTGTAAGAAAACCTCTGTTTTCAAAGTATACCCTGTTAAGATCACGTACAACATCATCCTTTTCCACATTTTTGACATCGGTTATTAAATACTCGTATACATGTTTTGCATCTTCTAAAATTTCATCCGGAACAGCCACATACTGAAGTTTTCTTTCTTCCTCATAGCATTTCTGATAATACTCCATTTTCTTTTCATACTCTGCTATTTTATCCGCATTGTTTGTCCGGCTTTCTGTCAACAATTTTGCTTCATCGATCTTTTTTGTCTTTTCTGCAACACATTTCTGCAATTTTTCCGGATAAGAATGTAACCAAAAAACACAAGCATCCAATCGCTCTTTAATTGATTCATAATCCGTTAATTCCAACTGCTTTTGTATGGATGTTTGTTCCTCTTCTTTTATTCGAATCTGCTTTTCGATATCTGCAATGTCATAGCGAAGGTTATCCATATCATAATCCAACATTTCCAGATGCTCTTTGCGCTCCTTAAGATATTCCACACTGCGCAAAAACATCTCATGAGCGGATTTTAAAACCGTTAAATCTTTATCATATCGTTCTGCCGCCTTCTTTGCCTGATAGAAAACATCATATGAACAATGCAAATACAGTTTTTCTGCAATTTCCAACACCGCTTTTTTCTTTTGTTTTAACTCCTCTAGAAAAATTGATAATTCCTCACCCAATTTATCATTTTCTTCGTGAAGAATCTCATATTTTCTCTCTTCTTCCAAAAGAATTTTTACCGCGTTACGCATATGGGTATCATCCGGAAACTGGTCAAATTCACTTTTAAGAACATCCTTTCTTGTCTCTAAAAGCTGTTTTTGCTGTTCCAGCAGTGCCCGCCTTTCTTCCAATTGTGCTATTTGATTTTTACACTCGTCAATCTTCATCCGACGCTGTCTTTCCCGCGCCCTTCTTCCTAAAAAGCCTGCCTCATGTTCGCCTGTAATCGTCCCTGTCAGTATGCCCATATGGTAAGTACCATTTGATGAAACAGACAATATGTTTTCTTCATCGTAAGCGATATTTTTAAGAATTCCTGTCATACGATAATTGGAAAAAATATCATTTACTTCTTCATTTAGTTCTAATACGTCAAGCAAACTCTTTTCAACCGATGATTCACTGGCAAATAAATAGCAGTCCTCACAACCTTTAGCCGGAACAAGTACTTGTTCTTTGTACTGCTCATCTACTACAATCGCATCCAAAATCCCCATTTTTAGAAGTGCCTCTTCCAAAAAGTTGCATGCTTTCTCATCCAGCTGTTTTCCAAATTCTATGACTTTGTAAAACTCCTGATAAGGAATTTTCGCATCAGCCAATCGCTTTCTGTTCCGCACTACAGCTTCACTTCTTTGTGGCGTTGGTTCCTTTTGATTTTCCCATTCGTTTAGTTCACTTTCTGTTTCTTTTATTTCCTCTTTTACTGCCGCATATTCAACAAGAGCTGCACTTATTTTGGTCTCAAAATCTACCTTTTTTTCAATCCATTTGTCTGCCACTTTCTGGCGAATACCGGCAAAATCCGAATCCAAATGATAAGAATCTGCAAACACACTAAACTCACGCAGCATATCCTTTTCAAGTTTTAATTCGCTATTTTCTTCATTCCATTTGTATAGGGACTCTTTCCATTCATTTTCGGCCTGAACAAGTGCTGCCTCACATTCGGATATTTTTCTTTGAATAGAATCCATTTCGCGAATCTGACGCTCTCTTTTCTGAATCATTTCCTCTTTTTGACGATCCAGAATCTGCAATTTTTGCAACAAATCTTCTCCCTCTGAAATCTGTTCAAAGGTATTCTTAAACTGCTCCTTATGAAGTTCAAATTTATAGGCATTTTCAATATTCCCCTGTAATTCTTCTGCCATAAATGCAAACTCCTGAAATCCCATTGTATCCGCTTCTTCCTGCATATCTTCCAGCAATGAGTTGATTTCTGTTTCTTTATCAAACTTTCTATCTTCCTCATCTTTTATCTGCGTTTTTGCATCAACATACTGCTCTTGTTTGGATGCCAAAAATTTCTCTTTGTCATCCTTATTTCTTCTCTGTTCTTCCAGTTCCTTAGAAAGCACGGAATCCCTCATTTTTAACGCAACCGCATCACTCTTATTTAACGATTCTTTTTCTTTCTCCATTGCTTCCCTTTTCGCGTTAATCTGTTCAATCTTACAAGTAAGTTGTTCGATTTTTTGAACACACTCTTCATGATTTCTTTCATATTTTTTCTGCAGTGAAACAATCTCCTGCAATTTTATCCTTGTCTGCTCATATCGTGCTGCTTTATCACAAAGAATAATCTTGTTATATTTTGAGAAAACAGCATTGATTTTTTCTGCTGCTGCTTTCGCTTCTTTTCTACTTTTAAGATTCATACTCATGGTGTCCATATTTTCAATTGCTTCTGACATCGGACGCAAATCTTCATCAGAAAGCGGCTGCAAAGAATCACTTAATATATCATTAATTACGGACGGCTTAAAATCTTTTGACAATTTGGGCGTACGCAGCTGAATGAGCAAATCAACCATTTCCTTGTATTCATCCACAGTTTCAAACCCAAAAATCTGTTTATTAACATACTCCATGTAATCAGCCTGACGGTCAAATACTTTCCCTCCCTGTAAAATGCGGTTTTCCAACTCTTTTTTTGAAAGGGTAACTTTTTCACCCATTTCTTTATACAAAAAGAAATCCTTTCCAATACGTCGTCCATCCGTAAGACTAAAGTACCATTTATCCAACGGTTTTCCACGTCTTGCACGAATTCCCATTCCAATTGTAAGATAAGTTTCACTATCTTTTCTCCTGAATTCTAAATACAGATAACCGGTTCTCTCTTCCCTTCCATCGTTTTCTTCTAAAAGGTAGCTGCTCATTTTACGGTCTCTTGAACCAAAAGGATCCAGGCGCTCCGGACTCATATTTCCATCTAATAAAAGTGGCACAACACTCTGCATGGTTACTGATTTTCCAGATCCGTTGGAACCACGAAGAAGCATGCGCCCCTTCACAAAAGGGAACTCCTGCTCATCGTAATACCAAAAATTTATAAGACCAATTTTATTTGCCTGCCATCTTCGATTCATCTTTGTCACCTCCTAAGTAATCCTCCGGGTAGCCGCCTTTTAACTTTCCAGCCAATGGGCATACACGCACCTGCTGGGTATCTTCCTCACTCTTTACAAACATAAAACGAGTCATCTCATCGATTACATTCCGAACAAATTCGCCCTCCGGCATTTCTCTGTACAACTTTGAAAATCCCGAACCATATTGTTTCTTTACTTTACAAATCAGTGCTTCAAAATTTACTTTATCCACTACACACATCTCATCCTGGCGCAGGTTCCATTCTTTATTTTCTATTTTCTTCCTTATCTCACCAAAACACAAAAGCAAAATATCCGCCAGCGAATTATTACCGGGAAAAACTGCGCCAATCCTGCATTCTTCACCAGACAAAAAATACGCACTTCCACGATGAATATGAATATGACAGTCAAACATCTGCTCTAAGTCTTCCATTAATCGACGCCTATAATATTTTAGGTATTCAAAATCCTCCTCCGAACCATCTTCCCGATACATCGCCGGAGCAAATAAAAGTCTCTTATATACCCTGTGTCTTCTTGCAAATCCTCTGTCCTCATCCACTTCATACCAGTCACTTTCCATAAAATCTGCTGCACATGTATAATGCATAATGTCTTTTGTAAAATTTCTCATAAAATACTTTGATGCACCTGTGTTTTCATATAAAACCTCTCCACTCACATCGTCCATAAACAAATCATCTGTACCATCTGTCACCGTCACCATTCCCTGTCCGACAACATATCTCAATACGCGAATCAATCTTCGCCGATTCGTGTATACTGTCCAATCCGTAATCTCCCCCGGCATTACTGCTGTCATATATTCTGTAAGCTGCGAAAGCACAAATTGCTCCTGTGCATCTTTATCTTCCAAAAACATAAGTAGTATGCATAAATACACATATTCCTCTTTCGATGTAAATGACTGAATCCCCATAAACGTCTCCGGAATAACCGGTATTTTTTCCATTTTCACTAACATCGAATTATCAATAATCTGGCAGCCGAGTTTTTCTGTTGTGTACTTACGTACCTCACCAACTGCATCACGAATCTGATAATATAAATCTTTATCTTCCGACTTTAACACCCAGCGGCGATTAAAAAGTATTTCTAATGCTTTCATATCGGTTTCTCCCCAAATATCAGTCTCATTTTTGGCATTGTAAAATTACCATCTTCACAATGAACGGTGCATGTTTCACCACCACTTGTTTTTTCTAATTGATAAGTTCTTCCATCATCCGTTCGTGATGAAAAATCAACGGATTCCATCGCATCTGAAATCCATTTTAACAGAATTTCCCGTATTCGCGGTTCAATAACCGGAAGTTCGGAAAAATCAATCACACCATCTTTTTCAAGAAGTCTTATTCTGTTCATTTCCTCTTTTTGCTGTTGCAACATCTTCTTTCGTATTTCCAATTTTTTCTCAGTCGATTCCACAATAGAACTTCTCTTTGTCTTCATGCGGTAAGCACGAATTCTTGGTTTCAATTCAATACAAATCGGTTCTTCTTCATAAACACCCTGATTCATGCTATCTGTTACCCTGTCATAATCACCTGAAATATGAACCGGCCGCTCAATTCCAAATACCATTGCCGACATTTTATGTGCCTCATCCACATCCTCACATTTCATAAAAAGTTCCGCAACTTTTTTATATTCCTCTTTTCGATTTGCCCCCAGTGAATTTTTTTCGCTTAACTCCGCTGCATATCTTGTTATTCTTCTTATGATTTCGTTCGTTGCATCAAATAGCTTAGCTGCTTCATTTTCGTGTCCATCTGTTGCCACAAACCAATTATAAATACTTTCAAAACGACCAATTACATTTTCTTCAATCTGTTTTTTTGACAATTCAATGTCTATTCTGGGAATTGCAAATTGATACGCTGTAACTTTCTCAAATACTTGTTTTTTGGCCTTTTCATCCAGCAGCCGCAAATATTCTTCAATCACTCCCACATTGCGCTGTAATCCCTTGATAAAACTGCGTAAATACTCAATCAAACGATCCTTAAAAACCATAAATTCTTTTGTATGCATCATTTCTTCCGCACGAACACTGTTCAAATCACGAATATAATCCTGGTAATTCTGATTTAGTCTTACAAAATCACTGTTCAAATCATTCCACCACGCATTTACATCTGCCTGTTCTTCTTCAACCATCTTGGAAAATTTTTCTACGTTTCTCCGAATACGCTCCAAAAGTGTTGGTTCTAACGATGCTCCCTCAACCAGTAGATTTTCCAAGCGAAGCACCAAACGCTCAATCTGAACACTATATTCTGAAATCTGATAGCGATACTTTTTATTCTTAAATTCCTCAATAGAAGCAACTTTTTTTGTGTCCTGCATTGTATTCAAATTTTTCCATTCGACAAGCGAAGCCAAATCCTGCTGGCACTGTTCAATCGTATACTCAGACCAGTAAGAATCCTTTTTCATTTCCTCATATACATCTTCCTGATATAACCAGTAATTCAGTTTTTCGTTATTTTCATAAAAAATGCGCATAATACAGCGATATCTGCTAACATTATCCGCATTTAAATATTTTACTTCAGTTAATGGTTTTAATAATTTATCTGATACCTGCACTTTTTCTATATTCCCCTTCTGAATGTGACAATGTCTCATTTTTTCGTACTTTTATTATACTTAAGCAGGGGAACATACGCAAGGGAATTTGCGCAATTTCCGAAAAATTTTTTCTACCATGTAAGCTCCCTTAAATTTCAATTATGCTAAAATCAATCTCTGTATATCCCTATGTTTTTTCAAAACATATCAATCTTCTTTTTCTGTATCCTCAATTAAATTTTGTTTTAGTGCTTCTATAGTTTCTTGATTTTTCCTAAGAATTTGAAGCTGCCTGTACGCCTTTTTTCTCAATATTTTCAATCTTTCAATTTTCGGCACATCCTGCCTTATTAAATCGGCATTTGTATCCTCCAGATTGATGAGCACAACCAATTCTTCCGCTGAAGCAAAGTCTCTGATATTAGGAGTTTTTCCTTTTACTCCTTTTTCACTTCTCCATTGTGCTGCGGTTTTCCCGAACAAAGCCATATTTAAAATGTCCGCTTCGGAAGCATATGTATATGCCATTTCCTGTGGAGATAATGTGGGAGTTAGCAAAAATTCCTTTACAGCATCTGTATGAATGCGATAATTGATTTTGGAAAGTTCTCTCTTTACATCCCAGCCAATTGCTAATCGATTTGCTTCATCTTTCTTTAATCGCTGATAATCTTTGATAATATAAAGTTTAAATTCCGGCGAAATCCAAGAAGCAAACTCAAAAGCAATATCTGTATGAGCATATGTGCCACCATATCGCCCCGATTTTGATACAATACCAATTGCATCTGTCGCTTTTATCCACTGCTGCGGTGTCAACGTAAAAGCATTATCTCCCGACTCTGCTTTAAACCTATCGAATTCGATAGGTTTAAAATTAGGATTGTGAATCTGTTCCCACAATCCTAAGAATGAAATTGTAGAATGGTTACGCATCCAATTGGCAACTACAATAAAAGCATTATCCGGATTTTTATACTTTGCAATATCTGTAAGAGAAATATATGCTTCCTCATTAACAACATCGCCCATTACTCTGATTTCTGTTCCGTTAGCATCTATTTTCATATTCTTCATAGTTCCTCTTCACCCCTCTCATGTTATTTTTCAAATATACTCTATACTTGTGCTACAAGTATAACACACACAATCTCATAAATAAATAATCATTTTCAATCATGGCACCTGCATCTACTGCATTTCCTTAAGTTCTTGCAGACGCATAAGCCATTTCTTGACAGCTCCAGATTTTATCATTCCCATAATAGCGCCATCACAAAATCTCTCGGCTCGCACCATGCCCATAAGTAATGCCATGATACCTTGTGCATCCATATTGGAAACATCGGCATTCTCCATTGAGCGTTGTCCCCATTCGAGACCTCTTCCCTTAAGAAGTTCTCCATATTTTGTCAATTCATACTCCGGATTTTCATCTTCAAACTTATAAACAGCATCTATTAACTCATTAACCACTTCTGTATACTTTGGGTATGGAAAGTGTATAGGATCGTCTTCCGTTCCCTTGTGCTCTTTATCTATTATCCATTCTCCAACACTATCAGTTTCCAATGGTTCTAAAAGCCCAATGAGTTTGTCAAATTTTATATTTGTCATCCTATTCACCTGCTTCCAATTTGCCTTTAAGTTCTTCTACACTTTAAACATTATCTTCAACTATCCGTTTTAATTCTTTTAACGGTTACATTGTGTCATACCTATTTTAACTCATCCATCAAGTCGGGTTATTCCTCATTTGTCACGTATATATAACTTAAAAATACACTTTTAACCGCACCCGTTTCCCATCTCTATCAGTGTAATTATTTATAATATCTACCAACTTATCAAACTGACACATATTATCTCTTACATTATTATTTGCTCTAAGTTTATCTATTGCTTCTGAAAGACTTTTACCTCCAAAATTCTTGCTAATGATGGTATTTACCGCTTTTACCTGACTAGCAAATGGTTCTCTATCCTTGAATCTACACACCTTTTCTCTAATCTCAAAAATTGGGGTATTCGGTTTTGCATCAATAATAAGAAAAATCCACATAATAGCATTGAATAATTGTTTTGCTACTGGATTCCATACCTCTTCCTGCCTTCTTCTACCATTATTCCCTATATTTCCTCCACCATAACCTCCTGCTACACCTTCTCCATGTAAGGGGTTGAATAAAGGTAAACCTTTGTGCCCTATCAATCTCAGAAAATCTCTTGCTGCACCCATACCACATTGGATAATTTCTCTTTTTCCACTTGCCTTATCGGTCGCATAAAAAATATAATAATCATTTTCAATCATGGCACCTGCATCACTATGTTTGGTTTGATTTGCTAGTAATTGAATATGTGCTACCGGCACCACATCATATTTATTAACAATCCATTGTCTTCTTTCTGCACTTCTACACTCCATAAGATTTCTCTCCTTTACTTAAATCTTATTGCTTATATATATCTATCTTTTTAAAATTCGTCGCTTTTTTCGTCGCTTTTTCAGCGACGAATTATTTTAATCTATACTGCTTCCCTTTTGTTTTTCCGTTATCCACAAGCTTATCCAACAAAACCAATTCCTTTAATAACTCCTTTGTTCTCGTGTCTTTAAGTCCAAGAATTTCAGTAATCTCCGATGTTTTATGCCATTCCCCATCTGCCATAAAATTTAAAATCAAAGAATATTGTTTCATCTTCTTAGTAGATTTTTTTATCGCTTTTTCGGCATTTTCTATTACCCCATTATTTTCCTCCAAAAACGCCGGATGAATCGGAATCCTAATCCTCATAGCTCGTCTATCTTCATCCGTAAAGAATTCTGCCCGTGGAGAACCGTTCTTTTCCAGTTCTTCTTGTATTGTCGGAATACCGGAGGAATGACCTTCTGACAAATCCAATTCTTTCAAAAATTCTCCCAATCTTCTGTTACGATAGTGTCTTGAAACAAATCTTTTACCTTCTGCTATCGTCTTTTCGGAAATAGACCGGTCAATTCCCGGAAAATTCATAATATTAATGCAATCCGGCTCTATCTCTATTGTTACAGGCTCACAAGACATATAATCTCTGTGATAAAAAGCATTAACAACAGCCTCCTCAATTGCCTGATACGGATAATTCATAATCCGCAAAGCTTCCATTTGATTTGGAACCTTGATTACTTTTTCTCGTATAAAAAGATTTCTAAATCGTTCCATTGTTGCCTGAATCATCTGTGGTACGGAACCTGTAATATTAGGAAAATCCTCGCTTACACTTGGATTTTCTATACTCCCCTGCGGAAATGACGTCATCTGAACATAGGTGTATGGGAAAAAACGGTCCGGATGCTCACAAAACATCATGATTGCCACATTTTGAATATAACGTAGTTCCGGCGGTCCTACCAGTAACTGCATATCTTCTAATATCTCCTCTACACCCCGTTCTTTAACTTGTTTTGCTAATTTACTACCTGTTTTTCTCAAATGATCTTCCAAAAGGACAGGTGAAATGTCATCAAAAGCAGCCTTATGATTCGCTCTGCAATCATAAGGAGTCTGGTCTGACATATTAATCAATTCCCTTTCCTGCTCAGCATTTGCCTTAACAGAACTAGTCAAATAACGAATATAATAATTGTACTTCTTGTCCTTTTTACCGGTAACATGTTCTGGTGATTTGTAAGGACGCTGCTGTCCGGTTCTCGCCACAATAACAAGAATCCATTTTCCATCAACTTCTAGCGGAATCACTTTAGGAAAATATGGTGGAGAAATCATATTGTTGTAACTGAGCATTTCTTTTTGAATTTCATCCAACATGTACTCCGAAATTCCTTTTACCGGGCGTACTGCTACTCCGTTTTTTTCTTCAACACCGACAACAATATATCCACCACCATCATTGTTGTAATCATTTGCAAATGCGCAAACACTATGATAGATGTCATCCGGGTTCCATCCTGCTTTAAACTCTATGCGGTCTGATTCAATTTTTCTTTTGTTTAACAAATCTTCTACGCTTATTTCAAGTTCCATAGTGCCCTCACTTTCCCTTTACCGGTTTTCCTATAAAATCTCTACAATTTCAATCTGGAAATTTAACTCTTTTCCAGCCATCTCATGGTTCGCATCAAATGTTATCGTGCTTTCATCTTTGGCTGTAACTTTTACCGGAAACGGCTGTCCGTACGTATTTTGGAGATATACCTGCTGTCCGGCCTCCAACGCCTCCGCTCCTGGCATTTTATCAATTTCCACGGTAAATATTGCATCCGGGTCCGCTTCTCCATACGCTTCCGATGGTTCCAAATGAACATCCGCAATCTGTCCAACTTCCATATTTGCCACTGCTTTATCAAATCCTAAAATCATCATTCCCGCACCGCAAACGAACTCCAGCGGCTCACCACGGTCGTAGGAAGAATCAAACTGCGTTCCATCATTAAATGTACCTTTGTAATGTACCCTCATCGTCTTTCCTACATTCTTGCCCTCAAAAGGCGGTTTACTGTGACAGCCACCACAGCCGCCTCCACATGCAGAACCACATCCGCCATCTTCGTGTCCGCCGCAGGAACCTTCTTCACCGTGATGATCACAATTGGCACCGGTAGAAGTAAGTTCCCCTTTGATATATTTTTCTACTGCCTCATCTGCCTGTCCACTGACACCGGCAAACAGCTCAATTCCCTGTTCTGTGAGTGCCGCCTGTGCACCCTCGCCAATGCCTCCGCAAATCACTGTAGAAACCACCTGTTCATGCAAAAAATCTGCCAAAGCACTGTGACCCTGTCCATTTGTTTCTATAATTTCAGATGACACAACTTTACCATCCTCTATTTCATACACTTTGAACTGTTTGGTATGACCAAAGTGCTGAAAAACCTCTCCTTTTTCATAAGCTGCTGCTACTTTCATTTTCTGTCCTCCAATTTTACATTATGCCCTTGCCGTTCGGAAAGGGTTTCTCTCATCTTTACATGAATTGATGGTTTTGTCAATGGGGAAGAGCCTATGTGTCAATCCTCACATCGCCTTTGCAATCTTATCCACCAAGGTTATATCCGCAGGTAACCAATCAACCGAATCCAACTGTGCCTTTGAAAGCCACTTTGCGTCCTCATGTTCATTTAATACAACATGCTCTGACTCCAATTCACACCAAAAGCAGTCCATTGATAAATGAAAATTCGAATAATCAAACTCAATTCCGACACCTATATATTGTGGTTTGTCACTTCGTTAAAGCGTGTATTTTGTATGTTCAGCCTACTTATTCTAGTGACTTTTTGAGTTCGCGGGATTTTTTGCTGACAGTTTTTACAAACTCGTTTCAAAACTTGTTTCATTTTGCAACAAGTTTGTTATTGCCAATAGCTCTGTCTTTATAATTAATTTTAAAATAACACATTATTGTTCATAGGATTCTTGCAATTCCTCAAATCCTTCCGAATTATTTAAATACATCATTAAATCCTTTAGCAAAATCATATTGCATACGTGTTCTCCTGTATTGGCTGAGTGCAATTGATGAGTCACTCCATGATATTGTCGCAAACTTTCATTTCCATCAACCACTAAAGATTCAATAATAAAATTATCCCTATAACGTTCTCCCGCTTCCCATGCAACCACCAAATCAATATCACTTGTATTTTTCAACCCGGAATCTATATCTTCAACAAGTCCGTCAACCGAAAATTTATATTCCAAAACCTGTGGTCCAGACACAATCTCTTCTTTGTCCTGCAACATTTCATCAAGTACATCCTCCGACACTCCCAATGGATTATTCGTCTCATCAAACAACTGTACATCTCTATTATTTGAAATAACAATTTTAAATAAACTATCATAAGTCGTCCGTTCATTAGTTGACATTATTCTAATCCCTCGCACTACTCCACCTGCAATGAGCTGATTAAACAATGCAATAACATCCTGCTCACGAGTTGGCACTGATGTAATTGCAATTTTTTTTACTGGATCAAAGAAATGGGGATTTTCCAAATTTAATGGACATTCCTGTTCATGTTGAGTCATTTCATCTTTCCACTCAGAAAGAACCATTTGACGACGCAAATCAGGTGCGGCTCCTGTGTTCGCTTTAAAACAGGTTCTTACTTTCATTAAAGGTTTGTCCATAAGCTTACGGCTAAGCTCTTTGCCCAAATCTGTAATTTCCTTTTTAAATCCCTTTCTTCCCAAATCAGCTGAACAATTTTCAAAATGAACAACAATATTTGCTTGTTTCTGGCGTCCAATATTTTTCGTCAATGGAATTTGAATCAATTCCCCCTGTGGCATATTATTAGCGGCTAATTGAATTCCTCCATATAATACATGGCTACCTTTTCTAATTCCTATTGCCTTATCTATCTTATCCCATACAGATAAAGAATAAACATAGGCAAAAATCACTGTTATATTGTATTTTTTTACCAATTCTATTTCTTCTTTATCTAACAGCAATTTTTCACATATTTCGTCGCAATTCCACTTGTCATACACAGCATCTAAATTAGAAAATTTTGCTGGCATTTTACTTCCTGGAACAAACAGACAACGATTTTTCTTGTATAAATCATCCATTTTAGCATTAATATCATCCACTTTTTGTACTTTGTTTAAAAATTCTATTACACTCAAATACTCCGGTGAATCTTTTTCAGCATGGGTCACCCTCTCTTTTTTATCCACAACTTCAATAACAACTTTTACATCCGACACTTTATTTATCTGCCCCAATCCAGTTTGAACCCTTAGCACCTTGAGCCAACTATCGGCATTATCTAGTCCCATCCACGAAAGGTCTTTAGGATAACTTTCAGAATCACATTGTATCGTCATAGAAGTTCCTCGGTCTATTGTATCAAACCATGGATCTTTTACATTTTCATTATCCTCTACCACCTTGGGATTGTCCGAAGGTGATGGATCATCCAACCAACTTCTTGCATCTTTCATCACGCCACCAGCTTTAAAATCTGGTGTTTTAGTATAGATTTGAATATAATTAAATCCATATGCTAAATAGGTTGTGCCAACTCCTTTATGTCCACGAAACCCATCCGGTTTAAAGGAAAAATTAGGTGCCAAAAATTTCATATATTCTGACTCTTTAAAACCAATACCATTATCTGTTACAGATATTGTATTTTTCATTAAATTAATAGTTATATGAATTTCTCCATCAAATTCTTCTTTTTCTTTACGCTTATCAATAGCATCTAAGCTATTTTGAATAAGTTCACAAAAAGGATCATACCAACCCACATATGAATTTAAAATATTTCTTATTTCTCTTTTTACCGAGCTAATCACAGCCTCCTCCGATCCTCCATATTTTGTTAATAACGGATCAAACGATGTCAATTTACCCATTTTATTTCGTCTCCTTTATTTTATGTACTGTTTAAAAAATTATTCCTGTTGTTTATATAGTATACTAGTATTTATATTACTCAAATGTACCAGAATTGCAATACTCAAAAATGTCCTGAAGTATTTTTTCAAGACTCTGGTACTCTTGATTGCAACTTGTGACCCATTGTTTTGTTAGCAAATCAAAGCAAGCCTCCATTTTTGATTCATCTGTAAATAATTCCAAACAGATTTTCTTTACATAATCTTTAGCATTACTATTATCAATTATTATATCATTTTGATCTAGCAATGTATTTTTCTGAACATTTACATCTGACAATACTATCGCTTCTGGAATCATTTTCTTTGGCAAAAAGTATAGGTGGTGTTCTGCATATTCCAAATATTCTTTATAAACTTGTAGCTTTTGATATTCGTCTCCACCATTTTGTTTATTACCATCAATTAATGGCTTTATAGCAGAATATGATGAAGTCAGATTTTTTATATATTTTTCAATTTTAACTACATCATCCATTTCTCCATTTGGTATTTTTGAATATGGAATAATATCATCAGGCTCTTTATCTCCATCCAAAATTATAAACACATTTTCATATATTGTACGATCTAATGCAAATATCGGTAGATATCTAGTTATCAATGTATCTGCTCCACCATGTCTTGGTTCAACCTTAAAGTGCTGAATCAGTCCCATTTTGCGTAGTACTCCCTCTATTAATGTTTTTGCTGAAACATCTTCGCAAATAATTAGATATTTATCCTTCACTTCCTCTTTTATATTATAAAACGCTTCCGAGCTATATACACCGTTTGTTACATTTATTTTCGCATTTTCAGTCATTTCAAAGAGTTTTAGGGCATCTTTAGGCATCCCTTCTATCAACACATTTGAATGGGTTGATAGAACGATTTGATGATGATATTTTTTTATAATCTGTAAAAGAAATATTTTTAACTTTTTCTGAGCACTCGGATGCAATGATACCTCTGGTTCATCTAGCAAAATTAGCGAATTATTAGGTGCTGATAATACAGTACATACCATATTAATTATGGCATTTTCACCACTTCCTGCATTCGCCTCACTATATGACATTCCATCTTTGGTTTTGACTAATACCGATGTTCCCCAGCTTTCATATACCCTATGGTATACTCTGCGAATTTCAAGATATTGTTTTCCCAAAATATTATTTATTTCATTTAATATTTTTGCGTTATTCACCATGTTATATATTTCCATTTTGTCATGCAAACAATTTTCAGGATGATTTGGAAAAGTTACTTTGTTTTCTCCTAAAAAAATTCTCCGAAGTAACGGTGAACGCTGAATAATAAATTGTTTATTTTCTTTATTTTTCTGCTCAAATTTTCGTTTTATTTTATCGCTTTTCGATTTATAGAAGTAAAAATATTTATCAAAAGCACTCAGTTCTCCTCTGAAATCAAAAAGTACTACATTTTTATCAACAGGTGAATTTCTACTTCCTTTATCCATATTATCATCTGCTACCATACCTATTTTGGTATTTAAAGCTGCTGTTTCCCAATAATCAAATGCCTTAATACTTGGTTGTCTTTTCTTTACAACTTCTTTTATACTCGAATTTTTATCAGCTTTATATCCGTAAAAATATTTATTTTCTCCATCTTTTATAGGATCAACCTGCGTTGAAAACCAAAAATCACCAGTGCTTTGGCCAGAAGGTGCCCCATATATAGCATGTAGCACGGAACTTTTTCCTGTTCCATTTTTTCCAACCAACATTGTCAACGGAAACGAAAAATCTATACGTGTGTTCTCCTTTAGATTTTTATATTTAGGAAATTGCATGTATTCAATATAATTTTGAAATCTCCCTTTAATCTTTTCCTCTTGTATCTCTTTAACTAATCTTTCGATATCCATTATAACCTCCTTCATTTTTCTTTGGTTTCAATTATCTACATTAAGATGTTCCCTCAAGATATAATCTCCCAATGCATGTGCAAGTTCAACAGGTACGGCATTCCCAATTTGCTTAGCAATTTCACCCTGACTCCCTACGAATATATAATCATCACGAAATGTTTGTAAAGCAGCAGCCTCTCTCAATGAAATAGCCCTATTCTGTTCTGGATGCCCAAACCTTCCATTTGATATACTAATACATTTTGAAGTCAAAGTAGGCGATATTCTATCCCAATACATCCTACCATAAACGTCTGTATGTCCCATAGTTCCCTGATGGCAATTTAACCACAATTCCTCAGGCCAATCCGTTCTACTCCCTCCATCATGCGGTGTATTTATTATCCTTTGTAAATTAATCGTGGACAATCTTGCAGCTTTATGATTAGGAATCTCCACACATTCCTCTCCTGCTTCAATTGCTGGATAATTTTCTATCGTTTGCCTAACAGTAACAAATGGTAGCAGATTATCTCCATGTGTTGACGGAGGTATATGCGGATCAAACAATCTTGATGCAATTAATATAAACCGCTTCCTATTCTGTGGTACTCCATAATTTTTTGCATTCACAACCGTATGAACATATTTATAACCTTGATTATCCAAAGTTTCTAAAAACATATTTAATATGCCAGTACCTCTTTGTTGAATTGTAGCTACATTTTCGATTAGAATATGTGCAGGATTTATTTCTCTCACTAGCCTACCAAATTCATTTAATAAATTAACTGATTGATGCTCATTGGGATCATTTGGATTTAACCTGCTAAAAGGTTGGCATGGTGCACACCCTACCATTAATAATTCATCTGCATCTGCTATTATAGGAAAGTCATGTAACAACTGATTTCCAGTAACATTCGTTATATCAAAATTTAGATAAGGAATGTGATTATTGTTTTCATAAGTCTCACGACAATGAGGATTGAAATCTAGCCCCAAAATGACATCTATTCCCGCATCCAAAAGTCCCCTAGTCATCCCTCCACCACCGCAAAAAAAATCTATAGCATTCATAGCATTTTGTCTCTTTCCTAAGTTATTATTTAAAATCAATGACAGTCCAACACAATAACTTAATTAAATAAATCATTTAAAAACTGTTCTACATCAAATTTTTCCGCTTTTGCTGATTTTGCAACCAAACAAATCCAATTTTTCATTCTATCGCCAAAACCTTTATGCGCTACTTGCCAGGTTGTAGATAAGGTCTCTCCATCTGTTGTTTGTACGAATTTTTCAACTCTATCCTTATTAGCTGCTAATTGACCATATTTCTGCGGAATATGGTCGTATTTGTGTCCATTCACTTCAAAATCTATTTTTCCTCCAGCCGAAAAAGGATCTCGCATAGAAGACGATACTACACCATGATTTGCAACAAGCCATAATGTAAACCTTTCGTATTTGTTAGGGCTATTACTAAATAATTCTGGAAACAGCGCGAACCCCTGTGCAATCAGTTCCTCCCGTTCCGATTTAGAAAGAGTTTTCCACATACGAATCTTAGCTGGTGCTTCTCCTTCAGTAGCATCATCTCCATTAACCCACCACAAAGACTCGCCCGGTTTTAATATAGAACGAAAATATTTAACAACAGGATCAATTGGATTTTCTAACCTTCTCATTTCATCATAGGATATGCCCATTTTGTCAAAAATTGTCTCTCCAATTGGTAATTCCATATCAATTTTGTATCTTGGACTATGCGTAACCGCAATATCACATAGGCATTCCTCATATCGTCTAGTACGAAATTCAACAGGCTTATGTAATTTCCCAAATAAGATAAATATGTGTTCAACATCTTCAACTCTTGTTCCCTCTGCTACACTACCACCAATCATTGTCCATTTATCATCCTTCGTAGATTTAACCTCTACGCCATAATACTTAGCTGCAACTATATCTGGAAATCTTTGTCCACTAATAATTTGAATCGTATTTTCAAATTTTGTTCCTTTTGCTGCAATATCTAAAGCCGTTTTTACCTCTGGCTCAAGTTTCTGTGCCCCCTTAGACAGATAATACTCCGGCTCAACCTTTGCTTTATCATTCATATATTGACACATCTTTTGGCAAAGTTGTTCAAATTCCTCCAACGTCGGTTCTTTATTTGTTGATATTATCATTTTTTTCCTCCCCAAAATACAATTTCCAGTTTTCTTCAAGTCTCTTTGCAATATGATATCCCAATAACGGTGGCACAGCATTTCCAATTATTTTATATGCTTCTGAACCTGAAACTGATTTATTACCATTCATGGCAGGTATAACAAAGGAGTATTCGTCAGGAAAAGTTTGTATTCTTGCACACTCTCGAACACTTAACCTTCGTTCTGGTAACCCATGTGCCAGTTCTTTTTTATGTTTTCCTCCATGTTCCTTTGACAACCTTCTAAATTCAATATTCCCATGATGCTCTGATCTGATTGTCGGTGCTAGCCCCTCTAATTTAACTTCTTGCTGACCTTGACAATGTTTACCCATAAACTTAGCCTTAGAATATTTTTGCTGGCTAATATCTGTCGATTCCTCAGGCTCCACCAAATCTTCTAATGCTTGCTTCACAGTTACATATTTCTTCATATGTGGCTTTTTATCCGACACTTCCAAATAGTGTGTTTTTATTGGATACGGATTAAAGCCCTCGGATATCGTATCTTTTGATAACTCGTCCAACGCTTCAGTTGTGAGAGCTGATTTCTTAAAACCATAGAATATTACACGTTCTCTTCCTTGAGGAACTCCGTAATTTCCTGCATTTAGCACCTGAGCTGGAACAACAATATAACCCCCATTACAAACCGATGCAAAATCTCTTTCAATCACCTCTTTTGCATCTTTCAGATTCGTCAAACCTTTAACATTTTCTGCCACAAAAACTTTTGGTTTAGTAATTGAAATCACTCCTCTCATCCACATATACAACTGCCCTCTATTTTCAACAGTCGGTTCTTCTGCAGACATCTTTTTCCCATCATGTCCTGTAGTAGATTCAAACCCCATTCTTTTGCCTGAAACAGAAAAATCCTGACAAGGGAACCCTCCAATTAACACATCAATATTTTTAGGGAAAATATTGATTTTGTTTTCTTTCTGTAATTTCACCAAATCTACAATACTATCAAGATAATAATTTTCAGGGTCAATTCCTTTGCCCGAAAAATAGTTTGTCCATGCTGCTTTGGCTTCTGGCTTAATATCATTTGCAAAAACCGTATGAAATGCTGTTTTCCCTAAATGGCTCCATCTCGAATCAACTTTGCTAATTGACCATGCAGAATGGATCTGTGAATTCACAGATGCTGTCAATACATTAAAATCACCTTCAAAGCCTAAGTCAATGCCACCACAACCTGAAAATAACGATAATACCCTCAGTTGTTTTATCTTTTCGCCTTTTTTGCCCGCTTTCAACCTCTCTGGTTTTTTTGCACCAAATGGAATCAGCCATACACCACTTTCTTTGATTGCCCCTGTAATCCTATTTTGATTACATAATATTTGTACCCTTCGAGTAGTTATATTCCAACGTTCTGCAGTTTCTGCTGCTGTTAAATATCCACGCATAAAATCTCTCCTTTGCATACATATATTCTATTCGTTTTAACGAATTTTTGCAATGACTATTTTAAATAACATATAAATCTCTAAATTTATTCTCTTGTCATATTTTTTTCCACATTGAATATACTATAAAAGGCAACCATTATAAACACAATTATGTGTATGACAATTGTAAAAGTTGGTCATTACCTTTTATAATTAAATGACCTGTTGGTGCAACCCCAACATAATGGTTGCTATTTTTTTACAATACGATTCTTAGCTTGTAATATTTGTAACTTTTTCATATCGTCTTCTCCAAAGAACTTGTCAGCTACATGCCTTGCTCTTCCATTCAACCCAAACTCATGATTTAAGAAATACTTTCTTACAACCATGGTTACCATGTTTTTTAGCATGTCAGAATCTATAGAATCATACAATTTTTCTGCCTTTGTTGAAAAATTATAAAAATTCCCATTATTTTCTTCCATCATTATATTTTGCAACATATAATTTAGATTATCATTATATGAAAACTTATTTAACTCATCCATACCTTTTCCTACAGAAGCTGTACACGCAACAAAATCATAAACACTAAGAATATATGCTATCGCTTGTGTTTGCAAAGATTTCTCCAACATATCTTTTGTAATTAACATGCCCCTTTTAGTTTTTGGGTTTTCACTTAAAGTTTCATCAATCAATCGGTCTATATTATGGTCAATATCCTTTAACATAAAATATAAAAGCTTATTCGGATAAGTATAAAGCATCTCGACAACATTTTTCTTTTCATCTCCCTTTAGTATATGTCTAAAATTAGGAAGTATTTTCGCAACAAGTTCCAGATAGCTTAATGATTTTGAAATTTTATTGCTAAATGAATTTACTTTTGATTCATCATAAGAATACAGACTTTCCGCATTTTTCTGTTTTTCTTCAACAATAGTTTTTTCAATCTCATTTTTCTTTTCTGTATTCTTCTGTTTTTCTTCCTTATTTGGCATCGATTGTTTTATGTATGGTACTGTTCGTCTAGATAAAAATTCAATATTATTCTTTTCAAAGCTAAATTCTTCCCATTCTTCCATTAATCCAATCATACTTTCCATAATAGGATATAAAATTCGAACATTGCTAGTAATATATGAAAGGAATAATATAATATCCCCGTTTATTTCAAAGCAGATATTATCCAGTATGTACTTTAATTCTTCTGCACATTGTCCTTCATTAAACCCTCTATTTAAATGTAAAGCTGTAAAATATGCCAATAAATTTTCATCACAAAATTCGATTCCAAATTTGTTCGGCACTTCTTTTATAATGTTAGATTTAATCGCAATGTCATACACCATCTTAGGATTGAGCGCATTATCATATCTATCGTTATATTCATTGATTGCAGCTTCAAATTCTTCTATTGGAAGCGGATACTTTTTATTAAAATGAATATGATGAGCAACAAAATCAAGAGCCACTAATATTTCATCAACATTTTCCTTTTTCGTATTTTGAGCTATTCTGAATGTTATATTTGCCTCAAAAACCTTGCTAAAAACATTATTATCATTTTGAGTTTTCAAAAACGAAAAGTTTAAATAATAATTGACATATTGATGTATAAAATCTGGATTAAGCTGGAAATACCTAATTTGATTAGTAATTTCCTCATTAATTTTGTAAACAATCTCGTTTGTATCAGAAGTCTTTCTGTCATCAAATGATTCACATACCTTTTGAATCAATTCTGCTCTTTTAGCATAATAAAACGGACAAATTTTTAAATATAAAACTTCTTTTTCTTCTAATTCTTCTAATGCTTTTTCCTTTATATTAATATTCCAGTCAACACCACACAGCAAAATAATATGTCCAAACTGATTTTCATATTCTTCAATGAACGAATCCCATTTCTCTTTGTTTACCCTATCATTTCTATCGACAATAAGAACCTTTTTTTCTTTATCAAGCTGTAAATATTCGTCACAATCAGTATCTAGTCCGAACTGTTCTTCAAGAGCATATTTTATTATATTTTTATTATTCTTTGCACCAAAACTTTCTTCCGAAAGCAGCAACGGAACATATTCATCAGCTAACACTAAACATAGATACTTGGCCAATGTTGTTTTCCCTGATTTTAGATTTCCTTCTATATTAATCTGGGAATTTGCTTTAAAAACTTCCATAAATTTTTCTTCTGTATTTATATTTATGGTATCTAGTTGACTGTTCAAATTTTTTGCTTCAAGCGATGGGAAAACAAAATAATCCAAATAGTTATCACCTTCACGTTGTTCAATATCACTTTCAAGATATTTTTTATACGCAGGTGTATGCGTAAATTTATATTTTCCTTTAAAAATAATATTTTCATTCTTAATAACAGGTTCCTTGGATGGTTTATAAATTCTACCATTATAGATAAATTTATATCCTATTAAGGATGCAGCATTTGTGTCAAGAATTAAAGCATTAAATCCATGCTCTGTTTTTGTTCCATATAATGCTACACCACTTGAAACATCAATTTGTCGACCATTCACAGTTTTAGTTTCGTTCAATGAAAAATGTTCGTGCCCGACAAATAACAAGTCTGTTGATTCATAAAATTTATTATATAATGACTTTTTAGTTTCATCTGCGAACCATTCTGGTCCATGATGTATAATAGAAATTGTATAATTTTCCTGTCTATCAAAATCAAACTTAGAAATCTCTCTACTAGGAATGTAATGTAGACCTTTATCTCCGTTTTCGCTTTTAAGTAATGAAAATGGAGCAGAATTAATAAGATTCACTTTTATCATAAATGAACCAAATCTAAGACTTCTTATTTCAATGTTCTTATTACGGCTAAAACAATAATTTCTATTTGCAAAATCAAAAAAATTATCTAATTCTACCAAATCATCATAATAATGGCTTTCTGTTTTCTTATCCTTATAAAATCCAATAATCTCTTCCCTTTTTCTATCTGGATTTCCTACTAAATTATCGTGGTTTCCTGGTACAATTAATGTTTGAATATGTTTATTTTCATCAAAATACTTATCAATTATACCTTTTATGATTCTGCCGAACATACGTCCTGCAACTTTATATTCATTTTCATTACCTGAGTTAGCTATATCTCCAGAAAAAACTAGTACACACTCATCAAAGTTTCCCATCTGAGATAATGAATTTACAATAGCATTGGTATTTATTTCACTCAAATTTGTTTCCTGTGTTAAGTGTGCATCACTAAGATGTAAAAACAAAATTTTCATCATTGGTCTCCTTTCAATTCTTTATCTAATTTTTCCATCGTCTCAATAATAACAATAGATGTGTCTGATAATCTGTATTTGCCCTTACCAATAGCTTCAATATATCCTTCCTGTTGAAGTTTTTTAAATACAGAATAGACTTTATTCTTGCTATATCCTAGTGCATCGGCAATTTGTATTTGTGATAATGGAATCTGGGTCTCATTTAGCACAGTTACTTGATTATCATACATTGTCTTAAGGATTATAAAATTATCATTCAGAAAATCATTTATTTTCATATAGTCTCCTTTAATCGTATTTTTTTGTGATTTGTATACTTTAATTATAAGTATACTCCCTAAATTGATAATAGTAAATGTATATCTGAAATGAGTATATGAACTAATTAAATCTATTTCTCCATCTTGGCCTTTCCAATCGCATAATACAGCCTGTTCACATCCACCTTAAATAACTTTGCAATCTTCTTCACATCAGGCTTTTTCTCCATTCCCATATAAACATCAGCAATAGCCTTTGCAGCCATTCGTTCCTTTTCCAGTTCAATGTCACAGTCTCTTTTTTCCTCTATCAGCTTTTTATCTTTAGCATCTTCTATTACACTTTTTACTGTGTTGTAATCCATACTGTTAAAAATTCCATGAGCTGTCACAACTCTGCTCTCACACATTGTCACAAACTCACTCTTCTTTCTGTCACTGCTTCCGGGGCTCTCGCCCCGGATTTCTTACTCTATTCCTCCAACCATTTCATGGTCAGCTACAAATCGCACCATATTCATAATTATTTTTTGTCAAGACATACAAAATAAAAATTATTAATTATTGAGA